>Ga0315315_10002818_pt1 | contig 15903 bp, 14 predicted proteins | sample M140m3416metaG_FD_203699 | JGI IMG/M metagenome (GOLD analysis project Ga0315315, IMG submission 203699) | Ammonia-oxidizing marine archaeal communities from Monterey Bay, California, United States - M1 40m 3416 | ecosystem: Environmental > Aquatic > Marine > Intertidal zone | place: USA...
CGGCGAGCATGGCGACTTTACGAGCCACTTCGCCTGCGATCGTGCGGAGTGCCTGGCTGCTGGGTGAGTTGGGCTCGCTGACGACGATCGGCTTTCCTAGATCGCCGTTTTCGGCGATGCGCGGATCGATCGGGACTTCGCCCAGGAAGGGCACCTCGAGTTCCTTTGCGACACGCTCGCCGCCGCCTTTCCCAAAGATGTAGTACTTCTTGTCGGTTGCGTCTGGCGGCGTGAAGAAGCTCATGTTCTCGACGATTCCCAGAATAGGCACGCCGACTTTCTCGAACATTTGGAGACCCTTGCGGGCGTCGATGAGCGAAAGGTCGTTTGCAGTCGTGACGATCACTGCTCCGGATAGCGGAGCCATCTGCGTGAGCGTGAGTGCTGCGTCTCCGGTTCCAGGCGGCATGTCGACGATCAGATAGTCGAGCTCGCCCCACTGGACGTCCGAGAGAAACTGCTTCACAAGACCATGGACCATCGGCCCGCGCCAGATGACCGGCGAGTCATCGTTCATGAAGAAGGCCATGGACATGAGCTTCATGCCTTGTCCGATGAGTGGCATGATCTTTCGGTCCGGCGTGGTGTCCGGTCGTCCGTGTACGCCTGCTAGCAGCGCAAGCGAAGGGCCGTAAACGTCCGCATCAAGGATGCCGACGGAAGCGCCTTGATCACGGAGCGTGAGCGCGAGATTGATAGCGGTCGTGCTCTTACCGACGCCGCCCTTGCCTGAAGCCACGGCGATGATGTTCTTCACGCCGGGCATGCTGACTTGCTGGTCGCCTTGGGCGCTGGTGGCGCGTCCTGCTTGCCGGGTGTTGGCGGTCATTGTGACGGCAACGTCCTCGACGCCTTCGATTGCCTGCACGCGTTCCGTCGCAGCACGTTCGAACTCGGCCTTGACCGGGCACGCAGGCGTGGTGAGCTCGATTGAAAATGCGACGGACGCGCCGTCGATCTTCAGATCCTTAATGAAGCCGAGATCCACGATGCTCTTTTGGAAGTCGGGGTCGATGATGGGGCGCAGGGCGTCGAGGACCTGGCTCGGACTGATAGCGTCGGCCATGGGGCGTTCCTTTGGGGGCCCTGACTCCGCGTCAAAAGAAGTGGTCGAACAGGGCGTAGATGAGGGCGCGATTGGAGTTGTCTTGGGTGGCCCGCGGGCGAACTGTTTGGGAGTTGCCGCGCGCTCGCGGATCTTAGCAGCTCAGGTGCGTGGAGGCGGCTACTCTGCGCACCGGAGGCCTTGTAAGACATGAGCAATTTGGATGCTGCCCTGGAGCGATTCCAGCAGATTGGCCTGGAATACGCGGGGGGACTCGCGAACAACGGTCCAATGGGGGCTGAGGCATTGGAAGCGCTGGGGCACCAAGCGAAGATCCCTGCGTTCGTGGACATCTACGCCCCGCGGCTACCCCCTATGTCTATAGGCAGTGCCCTCGCTCCTGCGGAGCGAATGGAGGCCAGAGGCGATATCGGTCGCGTCGGGGATTGGATCGCGACCTTTGATGCTGAGCTTCCGAGGCTCGGACCCGAGGCTGGTGCATGGGGCTCTCTACTCCGCGCCGAGCTCCCGGCTCTCATGCCGGGGCTCTTTGCGGCAGCCGGGCATGGACTGCTGCGTGTCGCACATGCGGTGCGAGCCCTTGAGCGCGTCGACAATGACGGTCGCCGACGCGAGGTGGCGTTGGGCCTCGCTCATTGGTCGGCGAGGTATCAGGCTCTGCCGGGCAAAGTTGAGAAGATGGAGGTCCTCCAGTCTGGCGCATCGCCGGCGAAAGAGATCGAAGACGTTGTGCAAGATTGGCCGATCTTAGGCGAGGCAGAAGCGAGGCTCGGGTTATTTACGAAGGTCGTCATGCGGCTCGGTGGCTGGGCGCCTTTTGAGGAAGCGCTTCAGAAGGTTGCGTTGCCTGCGGCCGACGATGTGGATGATTTCCTGAGCGGAGTCTGTCGCGCGGCGGCGAAGATCTATGTTGATCACCCAGCCTCGCGGATTGCATATGTGCATGGGCTCACGATTCCGAGTTCGATTCGCTCACTGCTTCCTTTCCTGGAAGGAGCAGATCGAAGTCGCGCCGTGGGTTATGCGCTCGAGGTCGTCGTCGCATTCCATTCGATCTTCGGGGATACCGAGAGCGAGCCCGAACCCGACGACGAAGTGATCCGGGTGGCCGAGGACTGGGATGAGATGCGGTACCACTCGGCCTGCTCGATCGCGGAGCATTCGATCAAGATGGTTGAAGCGTGCTGGCGTGAAGATCGACTCGCGCCGAACCCGGTCTTTCGGCGGGCCGCCGCAGATGCGGCCCTTAAGGTCGGAGGGCGCGGTGATGTGTCTGCCTGTTAGGCCGGCTCTGCTCTCGATGTTGCGCGGGAAAGTACTTCGACGTAGCCACTTGTGATGAGCGCGCCTTCGAGAAGCCCTTTTTCCTTCAACATGCGATGCATCTTGGGGAGGTTGTAGTGTGGGACGGTCATTAATAGATGATGCTCGAGATGATAGTTTACGTAATTAGGCGCAAGAAAGATGCGCTCCCACCAGCAAGCTAGCGTCGTCCGCGTGTTCCTAAGCGGATCCTCCGCGGGTCCCGACATGGCATGTTCGCCAATCGCGCGAATCCGCAACACGAGTCGGTATGTCGTGAGTAAGGCGACAGGCCAGAGTAAGTAGAGCTCGGAGCGCCCGAAAACGGCACAGATACCGAGAAGTACGGCATTCGTGATCGCGACGGGGGCGACCTTGTGCCATCCGACATCGGCCTTCTGGCCTGGCTTCAGGCTCTGATTTCTTTGTGTGCGGCGATTGGTGAGCCCTACGTCACGGTTGAACGTCGCGACAATTTGGGTCCACCCTGTTTGGCCAGATAGGTCTCGCCAAACTTTACGCCCGAAGCTTTTTCTCGTGAGTGGGAAGGGCCTGGTGAGGGAGACATCGGGATCTCCGTCGGTCCCGGTCTTGGCGTGATGAACCAGGTGATAGGGGCGATAGGGGAGGACGTCCGACCATGTGGGGTAAGCGCCGAGCCAATTGCCGACCCGATCATTCCAGACACGGTTCGAGAGAAATGACCTATGGGCCGCTTCGTGCATGACGATCGCGCAGCCGAGTTGTCGGCCTGCGATCACGAACAGAGCGAGTGGAATTGTGAGCAGGAGCCATAGCCCGGAACTTGCGCCCACCATGGCCATCGCACCAAAGATCACGCTCCAGTTGATCACGAGAGTCAATACACTCTTGCGATCGTCGAGGGTTAGGATTTCCTTCCGCTCCGCTTTCGTAAACTGGGCGAGCCAATGCGCATTGCCGAGGATGGGCTCTTCTGGTGCGTCTTCGGTTTCGCCCGGAGGCGGCGCCGTGGACATCATGGTTCTTCTCCTGAGTCGCGGGCGATTGAGCGTCCCGCAAAGAGTGTTAGTTAGAGCGCTAAGGAGTGAGCGTGGCAGCCTCTTCACGGATCGGCGAGGCGGCAGAATGAGAAGTCGAGGTCGGCAGCTCTCGTGTCGAGTGGCAAGGCTCTATGAGGTACATCGTGTTTGGCGAGGAACGTTGCCCAGGCATCGCGACCGAGGGCGTCATAGTGCTTCATCGCCTCAAGCAGCTCGTTGAGTGGCGCGGGTGTCAGAATTTCTTGCGGAAGCAGCGGATGCCTTATGAGCTGCCGCAACACGCGTCCGCCCACGAGGAAGCTGTCGATCATGGCTTCTTCTCGGGGCGAACTGGCGAGTCGGGCCTCGCTTTCGCGGAGATCAGTGAGGGATGCGCGACATTCGTCGGCGATTGCTGCCGCATTCCAGAGGCTGCGCGCTTCCATATCGCTGGCCGGGTCAAGATCGCGGACTAGGAAGACCCGGCCAAGTGCCGTATTCGTCGCGTTGACGCCGGCTGCCAAGGACACGAGCTGTTCGCGGGCACCGTCCAACCCACCGCGTAAATTGTTCGGCCGAAGTGAGAAGCCTGCCTCAATCTCGCGAAATCCGAGGAACTCAAGCGCGCGTTCTCGCCGCCTTCGAGCGGGCCCCCGACCGAGGCGTGCGCAATGGACTGCGAGCCAGTCGCCCCGCCAGGCTATTTGGCGCTGGCCAATATCCCGCCAGCTTCGTAGGCGGTCACTGATCGCGGTGACCGCGGACCCTAGGCGGTAACGGCCGCGGTCATCTCGTTCGACACGGCCGGAGGCGTAGAGCCGCGCCAAGCTCACGCGGATATTATTTTCTTCGATTCCAAGCAGGGAGCCGGCTTCGATGAGCGCTCGGACGGACATTGTCCCTCGGCGAAGCGTCGAGAGGAGGTCTAGGACCAAGCTGCTTGCGGTTGGCTGAGGCATTAGAAGAAATTACGTCGATTAATAGATTTATCCAGAGATAGTAATGTTTAAGGGTGAAGAGAGCCGGCTCGACAGTGTTCAAAGGGCTGCTGGGTCGTCATAAATCCTCTACCGCCGAAGTCCACTGGATGATCTGATACTCTCCGGCGCCCATGCCCAGCCTCTCCAGCAATCTCAAGTTTTTCATCCCGACCTTTCTCGTCACCCTCGTGATCGATCAGATCACGAAAATCGAGATCGTTGCGCGTTTCTCCTACGGAGAGCGACTCGTAGTGATCCCGGGATTCTTCAACCTGACTCATGTGCGGAACCCGGGTGGAGCGTTCAGCTTTCTAGCCACGCTGTCCCCGGAAATTCGTCAGACCTTCTTCTTGGGCACCGGCGCATTGGCCATCGTGCTTTTGCTCGTATTCTTGAGACGACTCGAGCCCGGAGAATGGCTTGCCGCCACGGCGATCGGCGGCGTGCTAGGCGGCGCGATCGGTAACCTCACTGACCGGATCGTTTACGGTGAGGTGATCGACTTTCTGGACTTCCGCCTGATCGGTGGATACATCTGGCCGACCTTCAATATGGCAGATTGCTGGATTGTCGTCGGAGTTGGGATTTTGATGGTCCAGGTGTACTTCGAGGAAGATCCGGATGCCGAGCCTAATGATGCTGATAGTGCTGCCGAGTCTGGCTCATCCTAGGCTGATCGAGGCTTCGTGACAGCCTCACCCATAGGCTGAGCCACGAAGAGTGACTAACGCCGTGGCGAACTGAATGCTAGTTCGCGTGCGCGATCCCTGCCGGCGGGAGGTTTGCTGTCAGGACGCGTAGGATGTTGTCGCCGAGTGCCCGTCGTACCTGAGATTCGCTCAGGCCTTCGTCGAGCATGGCCTGGGTGATAATCGCGAGATGGCTCGTGTCGAACCCGACTGTCGTGCCGCCATCGTAGTCCGACCCGAACCCGACGTGGTCCGCGCCGACAAGACGAACGACGTAAGCGATCGCTTTCGCGATGTTTTCTGGTCGAGTGCCGCAGACGGCCCAATCCCAGTAGCCGATTCCCACGACGCCACCGTCCTCGGCGATCCTGCGCACATGAGCATCGGACAGGTTCCTTTGGTTGTCACAGGTGCCGCGAACGCCGCCGTGAGAGAATACGACGGGTCTCGTAGCTAGGTCGAGGACCTCATCTACCGCCTCGGGGGCCAAATGGGCGAGATCGAGGGTGATACCAAGCCGCTCCATTTCCCGCACGGTTTGTCGACCGAGTTCTGTGAGTCCGTGACGGGCAACGCCGTGGGCTGATCCGGCGTAGTCGTTGTCGAAGAAATGGGTGAGCCCGATCATGCGGTATCCGGCGTCGAAGAGACGCTCGAGGTTTTCAGGATCGGATTCGAGGGCGTGGGCGCCTTCGATCGCGAGCAGTGCGCCAGTGATATCGGCCCCTTCCGCTCGGGCGGCTTGCAAGGCCTCAAGGTCTCCGCGGTCGAGAATCATCATGAGTTCGCCATTCGATTCGCGGGCGTAGGTATGAAGCTGTTCGGCGCGGAGAAGGGAACGGCCGGTCGGGCCGAGAAAGGCAGTTGGGGAGAGTTGGACGATGCCTGCGAGAGTGATCAAGTCCAAGCCACTGTTTTCGTTTTTTTCGATGTTTTGACCGACGGGCGTCACGGTCGGAAGCGAGAAGACCTGAAGTGCGACCCCACCTTCCTGGAGTCTACGGAGATCGACGTGCCCGACTTCGCTGCGCTCAAGTAAGTCTCGTCCGAATAACAAAGAGTCCGCATGCAGATCCGCGACAAAACTCGTTCCATGGATCGCCTGAGCTCGCGGACTGACGGAGGGAAGCGGGACGGGCTCGACGCGGTTCACGAAGCGTTCGAGCAGTAGTCCCATGGCCAACCAGGCGACCACCACGAGAGCGAGGACGACGAGGAGGGATCGGGAGAGCGGGGGAGAGAGCTTCATCGCGGTAGCGCATTCCTTCTGCGTGGAAGGGAATTCTTAGCTTAGGTGAAGCCTAGCCTTGGGTTCAATGAATCACGCCAGCAATACAAGCCGTGAGGCATGTTGCGATCGTTCCAGCCACGATCGATCGCATGCCGAGTTCAGCCGCCTCGGGACGTCGCTCGGGCGCGAGTGCATCGATACCCCCGAGCATGATCGCGAGAGAGCCAAAGTTGGCGAAGCCACAGAGGGCATAGCTCGAGATGATTGTGCTGCGTTCGGATAGGGCGCCCCGTGCTACGGCGGCGGCCAGATCCTGGTAGGCGATGAATTCATTGAGCACGGTTTTAACGCCGATCAGCGCGCCAACCTCTCTCGCCTCGCCGGCGGGGATACCCATGACTAAAGCGACCGGGGAGAATGCCCAACCGAGTATCTTCTGAAGGCTAAGGCCCTCGAATCCGACCCATTCACCCACGCCGCCGATCAGGCTATTCGCGAACGCCACCAGGGCGACGAAGGCAATCAAGAGAGCCCCCACGTTCAGCGCGAGCCGGAGCCCGGTGAGCGCGCCCATGGTGGCGGCATCAATCACATTGAGCGCTTGTGTCCCTTCGGCGTCTAGCTCGAAGTCGATCGGTCCTTCGAGACTCTCGGGCGTTTCGGTCTCGGGAATCATGATCTTGGCAACGACGAGCGCCGCGGGGACTGAAATGAGGCTCGCAACGATTAGGTGGCCCGCGTAGCTCGCCTCCCCAAGGATCTTCGCGTAGGCGACCAGGACGGATCCAGCGATCGTGGCCATCCCAACCGTCATGAAAGAGAAGAGTTCGCTGCGTGTCATGCGAGCGAGATATGGCGCGATCGCGAAGCCTGCTTCGGTCATGCCAACGAAGACATTGGCGGCGGCCGCGAAGGCTTCCGCGCCGGAGATGCCCATGGAGCGAGATAGGACTCGCGCGAGCGCGCGAATGACAGGTTGGATCCAGCCTATGTGATAAAGGATACCGAAGACGCTTCCCATGAAGATGATGATCGGAAGCGCAGAAAGCGCAAAATTGTCGCCGACATCAAGGAGCGGCCCGAAGAGAAACCCGGCTCCGGCTTGGGTCCAATTGATCAGACCCCCAACGAGTGCTTCGAATAAGGGGAAAAGCAACTCGCGAAGGGGGGTCGCGAGGAGTGCTAGGGCCAGTAGCAGCTGAATCGCGACGCCAGAGGTCACTGTGCGTCGATTGATTGCACCGCGGTTGTTCGAGAGAAGCCACGCGGCGCCCAATAGGGCGAGATATCCTAGGCCCGAGATCGCGCGCAAGCCGAACTCACTCATGATGTGCCTCGAAATCTCCGAATTAAGTTCTTCGCTGCGGCGACCGGGTCGGCATCCGCGGCGACGACCGAGATGACGGCAAACCCGCCGACGCCCGCTTCTCGCAGTACGTCGAGACGGTCGGCTGTTATGCCACCGATCGCGACCAATGGACGTGGGGCCGCTAGGTTGACCGCTTGGCGGAGCGCATCCAGGCCCCGCTCTCCGTAAGCCGAATCCTTTGAGGTTGTTCCAAAGACCGGCCCGAAGGCGACGTAGTCGACGGGTTCTTCACGGGTGGCTGCGAGTTGCTCCGGCGTATGCGTGGATCTTCCGATGGCCAATTGGGCTCGGACCTCTTCGGGGATCGCACTCGGGGGAAGGTCGGTCTGGCCGAGATGGACCGCGTCGGCCTCTGCAAGCAGGGCCAGATCGAATCGATCATTCACGACGAAGTGGGTGCCGCTCTCTCGGGTCAACTCGCGGATCGCTTTCGCCCAGGCGAGCGCTTCACGGTCTGGGGCATGCTTTGTTCGAAGCTGAATGACCGGCACACCGGCCTCACATGCTTGCTTCGCTTGCTCAACAGGATCGCGTCCCCATCGCGGGTCGTCGTCCGTGAGAACGTGAAGGCCGAGATAGTCGTGGCCACGCTCTGGCATTTGAGCAGTCATTTTATTCACGTGGAGTCCCCCGCGCCTATCCGCGTTTGGGCAAGTCGATCTCGAGTTCGGTGATCTTCTTGCGCAGGGTATTGCGGTTGATGCCGAGCAGCGCGGCGGCGCGGATTTGGTTGCCCTGAGTTCGTTCCAGAACGATCTCGAGTAGCGGCCGCTCGACGCGTTCTTGGATGCGCTGATAAAGGTCGGTTGTCTCTTCGCCCGAATCAAAGAGGGTATCAACCTCGCGCACAACGAGCTCTTCGAGACTGATATTGATCGGCTCAGCATCCCCGCGCGCATTCAAAAAGGAGAACTCATCGGGAGCGAGAACGTCATCAGTCGAGAGCACGAGGGCTCGTTTGATCGCGTTTTCCAACTCGCGCACGTTTCCCGGCCAGTCGTGGCGTTCGAGTCGCTCGATCGTGGCTTCGGGCAAACTAACAGGACCCTCCGCGAGCTCGAGCGCATAACGTTCGGTGAAATGAAGGGCGAGAGTCTTGATGTCCTCGACGCGATCGCGAAGAGGGGGGATCGAGATGGGAACAACGCGGAGTCTGTAAAGGAGGTCTTCTCTGAACTCGCCTTTAGCGACGCGCTCGTCGAGATCGCGATGGGTCGCTGCGATGATTCGGATATCGACGATCTCTGGATCACGCCCCCCGACCGCCGTGACCTCGCCCGACTGCAATACGCGCAGCAGCTTGGCCTGGAGGTCGACGGGCATGTCGCCGATTTCGTCGAGAAAGAGCGTGCCGCCCGACGCCTCGCGGAAACGGCCTGCGCGTGCGGCGACCGCGCCGGTGAAAGCGCCTCGCTCATGGCCGAAAAGTTCACTCTCGAGTAGGTCGCGCGGGATCGCTGCGGCGTTGACCGCGATGAAGGGGCCTTCTGACCGTGGGCTTGCCGCATGGAGCGCATGGGCAACGAGTTCTTTGCCGGTGCCGCTCTCTCCGGTGATCAAGACGGAGATATTTCTGGGCGCGACTTTGCCGACGGTTTTGAAGATTTCGAGGAGCGCAGGGCTCGATCCGACAAGGCGGTCGCCTCCAGGCGCAACCGCCTGACCGACTCTGCGCCGGAGAGATCGCACCTCGTCTTTGAGAGCTCTCGTTGAGAGTGCCTTTTGAGCGAGGGCCTGGACTTCTGCGAGCGCAAAGGGTTTGACCAAATAATCGAGGGCGCCGGTTTTCATGGATTCGACGGCGTTATCGAGCAAATTCTGTGCGGTAATAATAACGATGGCGACATCGCCTCGGGCAGCGCGATGTTGCTGGAGTACTTCAAGTCCTGTCAGGCCAGGCATGCGAATGTCGACGAAGGCGAGGTCGTAACCCCCGCTTGCAAGCTCGCGTGCGGCGGCATCGCCATCTTCCACGGGTGTGACGCTATGTCCGAGTGCCTCGAGCGCCTCCTGCAAGACGAAGCGAATCGATGGCTCATCGTCCGCGACCAGAATGCGCATTGTCTCGTTCGCGTTCTTTGCGATTGGCTGGAATGTGCCGCTGGCGGTCATCTAGAGAAGCTCCTCAGGGGCTGTTTGCGGCGGGGAAGGCGGATGAAGTGGAAGGTCGACGGAAACGCGCGTCCCTTCTCCTTGGACTGAGTCGATGCGAATCCGGCCGGCATGACGCCTGGCCCAATGTCGTGCGACGGAAAGTCCGAGACCCGTTCCCTTCCGTTTGGTTGTAAAGAAGGGCGTCGCGAGTCGGCGCATCTGCGCGTCGGGGATTCCAGCGCCAGTGTCCGCGAAGCAGACTTCGATGGTGGGCTGTGGGCGGCCGTCGGGGCCAACGAGGCGATGTTCGAGGGTCATCCGTGTCGAAAGCGTGAGTCGCCCGCCTGTTTCTTCCATCTCTTGCATCGCATTGCGCGCCAGGTTCAAGAACACTTGCTGGAGCCGCGCGGGATCGGCATCGAGTTCGGGGAGCGACGGGTCGTAGATCCGCTGCACTTCGATCCCCTCATATCCTTTTTCGAGCACCAGTAGATCGAGGAGCGAGTCGAGGGTGCGATGGATATTGATGCTCTCTAGTTCGAGTTCATCGCCGCGGGCGAAGACCATGAGTTCGTCGACAAGGCCGGAGATCCGGTCGACCTCATCGACGATCAGCTCGGCTGCTTTCTGCCCGCGTTCATCGACCGCAGACAGTCCTAGAAGTTCTGCTGCGCCGCGAATCCCGCCGAGGGGGTTCTTTACTTCGTGGGCGATACCGGCGGCGATATGGCCGTAGGATTCGTGCCTTTCGTGCTCGCTGATCTCCTCTCGAAGGGTTCGAGCCGCGCTGCGATCCCGAATGGCGATCGCGAGGCCGCCGCCCTCCGATCCGCCGAAATGAGCGTCACCGAGGAGTGATACGGAAACCTCTACGGGAATCGAGCGAGCGAGTCGCCGAGGGATTTCGACCTCATCATGAATCGCGGGCCGCCCGGAGCGGCGTACTCGATCGACGATCTGACAGAGTGCGTGATCGGTCCCCAGGACGTCTCGGAGTAGTTTCCCCGTCTCAGGGGCGCCATGTACGTCGAATAATCGCAGGGCTTCGCCATTAATGAGCTCGACTCGGCCGCACTCGTCAAGGATCACCACGCCTTCGAGCAGCGCGTCAATGATGTCCTGAAGGTCGGATTTCATGATAATTGCCTGTTTTTTGGGCACTTAGGTAAGACGCGAATCTAGCCATAGGGCGAGGTGGCGCAAGGTCCGGAATCAGCAATTCCATTTCTCGGACAAGCGGTGGCCCCGGAGGCGGATCGATTCAAGTACGCCCGGGCTCCCAAGATCGCCTCTCAACCGGTACCGTAGGGATATGCGTGAAGGATTGACGGTTGCCGAGGCCCAGGACCATATCCTGGAAGCCACCCCCATTATGGGAGCTGAGACGCTCGCGGCCTCAGACGCGGCGGGCCGTGTTCTGTCGGAATCGATCGTGTCCCAGCGTAGGCATCCTCCTGCGGACTGTTCGGCGATGGATGGCTACGCGGTTCGGCGCGAAGATCTTGCCTCCGCTTCCCCGGATGCCCCGTGCACGCTGCCCGTTGCTTTTGAAGTGCCGGCCGGCGGTCAGGCTCCGCGCGTACTCGAGGCGGGCGAAGCGGCTCGGATCTTTACGGGAGCGCCACTCCCGCCGGGTGCGGATGCAGTTGTTATGCAGGAAGATACGGATCAGGGGAGCGCGCAGGTGGAGATCCGAGTCTCACCAGCCCGTCGTGCGCATGTCAGAGATGCTGGGGAAGATTTTGATAGGGGCGACACGCTCATCGAAGCGGGCTCTGTGTTAGGTGCTCCCCACCTCGGCGTACTCGCGTCGGTGGGGCGTACGATCGTCTCTGTACATCAGAGGCCCCGCGTCGCGATTTTGTCCGGCGGAGATGAACTGGTTGAGCCCGACCGACCGGTTGATGGCGGGCGCATCGTTTCTTCGAATTCCTATACGCTCGCTGCGCAATGTCGGGAGATAGGGGCTGATCCCATCTATCTTGGGATTGCAGAAGATACGCCGAGCGCAATAGAAGCACGCATGCGGGCAGGGCTTGGTGCCGACGTATTAGTCAGTAGTGCCGGTGTGTCGGTTGGCGATCATGATCATGTTCGGTCTGTCCTGGAAAAGGTTGGTTGTCGTCTGCAGTTCTGGGGCGTAAAGATGAAGCCGGGGTTCCCGCTCGCCTTCGGTGTGATCGAGAAGACGGGACAACTCGTTTTCGGTTTGCCCGGCAATCCCGTGTCGACGGCTGTGACCTTCGAAGAGTTCGTGCGGCCCGCGTTACGAAAGCTTATGGGCCACAGGGCCGTACATCGCCCGATGCTGCGTGCGACGATCACGGATCGCTACAAGAAGAAGCCGGGGCGCCTGCATTTCGTGCGGGTGACCTTGGAGCGCACTGCCGAAGGCGTGCTTGCTCACCCGACCGGCAATCAGAGCTCCGGCGTACTGACTTCGCTGATTCGCGGGCAGGGACTCGCGGTGATTCCCCTTGAATCCGAAGGCGTCGAAGCGGGCACCATGCTCGATGTGCAGGTTTTGGATTCGACGTTCTTTGATGGCACCGACCGGGGCTTCTGAGGGGATGTCGCGCGCTCGCTTCGGCAACGTCGCGGGGATCCTCGTGTGCACGGAACTTGTCCGGGCTGGAGAAGCTTCGGGAAAAGCTGATCATGCTTCGGCTGACAGCCACTCTGCGGCCGATCGTGTCGGAGTCACGCCCTTAGGCGCGGCCGTCGCGACTGCGAACGCATTGTCAGATGTCTTCGAAGAGACCTGGGTGGCAGGATGCCAGGGTGTTAAAAGACCTAGCGGAAGCGAATGGGGCTTAGTGCCGAGTGAAGCCGCTTCGGGGTCATCGCTTGCACTACTCCGGCGGGCTCTCGCGTGTACCGATGCGCCCCGGGTGTTCATGCAGATCGGGCCACCGTCATCGGCTACGCCGATTCCTCTTGAAGTTATTCTCGCGGCGATCGCTTGGCCCGAAGCGCCGCTCTCTGTCATTGACCACGACGGCCTGGCGTCGATTGTGGCCATCGCACGTCGGCCTGAGCTCCTGGACGCGGCTCGTCAAGCGGAGGATTCTGGCGCATCCTCGATTCATGCTCTGCTAGGTCGTGTCACGACAGAACGAATCAAACGAGTCGACCTTGGCCTGGGTTCTAAAGCTTTGCCGAAACAGTCCGGCGTGAACTCGACGGGTGCGGCTAAAGGCGAGATTGGGAGGTTCTGTTAGGCATGCTTGATCTGCCCCGACTCGAGCGACTCAAGCTCACCCGGTACCCCTTTTCGCAGCGTTTCTATGGGAGACTGCTTCAGGTCAACTACGAGGCGCTTCCCGGCGTCGACCTGTCACTCGAAAACGCTGAACTAATTCCTAAGAACCCTGTCATCTTCGCGATGAACCATACGGATCGGTACAACTACTTTCCCTTCCAGTACACGCTTTGGCGCAGCTTTAATCGATTCACCGCGACGTGGGTCAAGGGCAAATATTACGAGAACGCTCTGCTTGCGATGTTCATGGAGGGCATGATGCAGCTTCCGACGGTTTCGCGGGGATACCTGATTACGAAGGATTTTCAGGCGGTTATGGGGCGCACGCCGACAGATCAGGAATACGCGACGTTGCGTACGGCAGTGGATGAACGCGCGACCGGAGGGGAAGGGCGTTTACCGGACCCGCCCGAGATTTCTGAGATGCTGTTGCACAAGGCGCGGAATCCTTTTGGTGTCGCCTTCGATCCAGCAACTCCGGACGGAGCCGACTACGCGGATTATGTCTGCGCACTCTTTCGTCAGATGATGGCTCGGTTCGTGGCTCTGAATCGTGAGGCGACAGATATCGGCCTAGACCTTTTGGTCTTTCCGCAGGGCACCCGGTCGACGCGGTTGCTGCCCGCTCATATAGGTATTGCCCAGATGGCACTTCACCTTCGCATTCCGATCGTGCCTATCGGCTGTAATGGATCTGACCGCGTATATCCCGGGGCATCGCCCTTCGCGAAAAAGGGAAAGATCGTCTACCGCGCGGGGCCTGCGATTACATACGAGGAACTCGCGTCTTTCCACATCCGAGAAACCTACGCGCCGTTCTCTGCAGAAGCAGAGCGTGACCATGCCGAGGCGTTTCGTGGTGTCGCGGAGATTGTGACAGAGCGGATCAATCCGCTTCTCGATACCGAATACCAGCGCGAGAAGATCGTCACAGTAGACGCGGATGCGATGCGCAGCGCGGACCGTTTCGTCTAACGGCGCCGAACGGAACTACGGTCTCGGCAGCATGGATAGGGTCGAACCGCCAACGGATGTGGGTGAACCCGGTGTGTCACCAATTAGGTCTGCCGTGGCGAATGTCTGGCGTCGACAAACGGGGGACGAGTTCTCGATTGCCCTGTGGCAGCTCCGCTTAGGGGAAGTCCACCCCGCTTCAGGGGATTAGGCTTCGGGGAGCGCGGTGACCGTCATCGCCTGTTTCGTGCGAGAATTGCGGTCGTTGCCTGACCGGGAACGAGAGGCAGTCGGACGACGCGACCGCCCCAGCCCTCGACCTCTTCGCGGCCGACGATGTCCTCGAGTGACCAGTCACCGCCTTTCGCGAGAACGTTCGGGCGGAGCCTTTGGATTGGGCGCAGCGGCGTATCCGCGGCGAAGCCGACCACCCAGTCAACGCAGGCGAGAGCGGCGACAACTTCTTTGCGGACCTGGGCCGTTTGAACCGGACGGCCTTCGCCTTTGAGGCGCCGTACCGACGCGTCGAGATTGATTGCGACCACTAGCCGATCGCCGAGACTCCGCGCAGCTTCGAGGCTACGCACATGTCCGACGTGAAGCAGATCGAAGCAGCCGTTCGTAAATACGACAATCTCTCCGCGTTTTCGCGCCCGAGCCGTAGCTGTAGTCGCCGCATCAATTCCGAGAACTTTATCTCTGGCGCGTATCATGAATCGTCTGGTCGTCCGTCAAACAGGGTGCGTAAGACTTTAAAGGGGGCCTTGATGACGTCGGGCACGTTAGACATAAGCGTTTGTAGCGGCAGCGCTTCGATGTCGGGTTCTCCTATTGGACCCTTGACGTCAAAATAGGTTCCGATCAAGCCGCGCTCGGAGCCGGGCAGAAAGCTTCGCACGAGTGGGAGCGATTCGAGAATGGAATTAGGCCGGCGAAACAGGAAGATACCGACGACCGCGTCTATCGTTGCAGGAATGTCCGTTGTTAGGATATCCGCACGTGCGAATACGCGGAGCGGGCCTTCGATCTCGAAGTCCTCGACAGAGATCTTTCCGCGATCGATGACGAAGGTGCCGTCCATCGATTCGAATTGTAGTTCATTTGCATTGGCGAACGGGTTGTAGCCCTCGGTTGCCTTGGCCAGTCGGAACATGAGAGGGAGGCTCGATTTCACTTTGCCAGTGACGGCCTCGGCGCGCACTTTGCCTTTGAGGTCGGCAATGAAATTTACGTTAGGGCGGACCCTTCCCGTCAGGGATCCCGTGGCGTCAATGCCGCCTCGGGCCAGATCCGAGGGCAAAGCGACGAAGGGGCCTATCTGAGCGAGCCGCCCGCCGGTTAATGCGAAGCTCACGTCGAAGCCGACAGAAGTGTCCGAATCGTAATTTAGGCCCATCCGCGCGGCCATAGTGCCTTGTTCTTTGACCGTGAGCTCAAGCTCATCCAGAAAGAGCCTGGTCTCTTCGAGGCGAAAAAATCCCGTTGCTTTCTCGAACGGCAGGAAGCGCCGGGGCCGGAAGGACATCTCGAAGCGTCCCGAGCCCCATCGTCCGGCCGCTCGTGCCGATTCGGAATCGAGCAAGGGCTTAGGCTGTGAGGATGCGGCGATGCCACGTACTCGAGGTTCGGATTCCATCAAGTTGAGCGTGGCGGAGACACTCGGGGCAGAGCGATCATCGAACCAGACGACTTCCCCGGATACGCGTGCGCCTCCCCAGGTGCCGTCTCGCACGGTGACCTCGACGCCGCGCCTAAGTGGTTCGATCAAGACCTTTAGGTCTTGGAAGGGCCAGCTGAAAATCGGGTGCTCCAGCTCGTCGATGGCCAGTCCTATCATCTTTACGGGAGGAAGCGAGTCTGGGTCACGGGGGCGGAGGATCTCGAAGAAGGGGTCGAGACCGGGGAGCGCAGGCGGCGATAGCTTAAGCGCGCGCTCTTCAGGCTTCGTGCGTACG
>Ga0315315_10002820_pt1 | contig 15891 bp, 17 predicted proteins | sample M140m3416metaG_FD_203699 | JGI IMG/M metagenome (GOLD analysis project Ga0315315, IMG submission 203699) | Ammonia-oxidizing marine archaeal communities from Monterey Bay, California, United States - M1 40m 3416 | ecosystem: Environmental > Aquatic > Marine > Intertidal zone | place: USA...
ACGACACAATTTCAATTTTAGTTCGATTCGTGAAATATGAATTTACCATGGGGCAAATTACTCAAAATGTTAAATATTAACTCGATAAACCTTACAGTTAAAGTGTTTATAGCGTGAGTGAATATCACATTATTTGTGAAATATACAAAAAATTACAATTATTTGTGTGGATATTTTATTTTGCTATATAATTATTAAAATACTCCGGGTTGTAAAATTCACTGGAATTTTATAAGCAACAATTAATTTTTATGAAATTAGCATCTTTTAGGTTTGTTTAAACCGTTTAGTTGTTGCGTATTTAAACATTAGATAGAGTCATATCTTGTGTAGAATTGTGATTTATTTATTTATTGATTTATGTAAAGTTTGATTTACTCTAAAAATTTATGAACGTTAAAATGACAACAAACACTTTACAATCTGAGACACTACCAATTTTTCCATTTACAGCTATAGTTGGTCAAGAAGAGATGAAACTTGCTTTACAATTAAATGTAATCGATCCAAAAATTGGTGGTGTTATTATTATGGGGGATCGTGGAACTGGTAAATCAACTACAATTCGAGCTATTGCTGATTTATTGCCTGAAATTGAAATTGTTAAAGATGACCCGTTTAATTCACATCTAACAGATCCAGAATTAATGAGCAGTGACATTTTAGATTCACTTAAAAATGGTGTAGATTTAGAAACTGACTTTATTAAAATTCCAATGGTTGATTTACCATTGGGTGCAACAGAAGATCGTGTTTGTGGAACAATTGATATTGAAAAAGCATTGACAGAAGGTGTAAAAGCATTTGAACCGGGTTTATTGGCTAAAGCAAACCGTGGAATTCTTTATGTTGATGAGGTAAATTTATTAGATGACCATTTAGTAGATATATTATTAGATTCCGCAGCTTCTGGTTGGAATACCGTTGAACGTGAAGGTATTTCAATACGTCATCCCGCACGTTTTGTTCTAGTTGGCTCAGGTAATCCAGAAGAAGGGGAATTACGTCCACAATTATTAGATCGTTTTGGTATGCATGCTGAAATTAGAACTGTCCGTGAACCTATTCTACGTGTACAAATTGTTGAAGAGAGAACATCTTTTGATCGTGATCCACAGCAATGGATCGAAAATTATAAAGAGCAACAAATGGAATTACGCAAGCGTTTAATTTCTGCAAAAGATATTTTACCAAAGGTTAGTATGGAATATGAAAACCGTGTGCGTATTTCACAAGTTTGTAGTGAATTGAAAGTTGATGGATTACGTGGTGATATTGTTGTAAATCGAGCAGCTAAAGCTTATGCCGCATATAATCAAAGTACTTCAGTAACACAAGGCGATATTAAATCAATCATTGTTTTATGTTTACGTCACCGTTTACGAAAAGATCCATTAGAATCTATTGATTCTGGTGATAAAGTTATGAAAGTGTTTAACGAAATTTTTGAATTTGCAGATGAAAGTTAGGCTTAGTAGGATTTGAACCTACATTAGAAACTTAGAAGGTTCCTGTCCTAATCCCTTAGACGATAAGCCCATATAATTGTATAAAAAAAATACGAGCTTGTCAATAATATTTTTATTGGGCAATACTGGATTTGAACCAGTGACCTTCTGCTTGTAAGGCAGACACTCTACCACTGAGTTAATCGCCCTTTGATATATTGTATCATTTTTTATGAAAATTTTTTAATGGAATAGGAAATAATTTTACTAGAAATAAAAATAAGTATGTCAGGTGGTTCTACAGGTGAACGTCCATTTTCTGATATTATAACAAGTGTTAGATATTGGATTATTCATAGTATTACAATTCCATCATTATTTGTATCGGGTTGGTTATTTATTGCAACTGGTTTAGCTTATGATGTTTTTGGTACTCCACGCCCAAACGAATATTTTTCTCAAGATCGACAACAAGTTCCATTAATTAATGATCGTTTTAGTGCACGACAAGAACTTGAAGACTTAACAAAAGGTTTATAAGTATAGTAAAAATTTTCTAAGTAATTTTTAAAAAAGTTATATTTGTTCAAAATAATGATTTAACCTTATAACTTATTTATTAAAGTTATACAGTTTTTAATAGTACATAAATTATATGTTAAAAAATTTTAATCAACCAGTTGCTTATCCAATTTTCACATTTAGATGGTTAGCAATTCATGGTTTAGCCGTTCCAACAGTTTTTTTTCTAGGTGCAATTACTTCAATGCAATTTATACAACGATAGGGGGGAAATTAAATGACTGGTCCAAATCCAAATAAACAGCCTGTAGAATTAAACCGTACTTCACTTTATTGGGGTTTACTTCTTATATTCGTACTTTCTGTTCTATTTTCAAGTTATTTCTTTAACTAAATAGAGCAAATAAAAAATAATGTTATTTTTTTATTGGTTTTTTATAAATAAAATTTAGTGAGATAAAATGGCGAGTACAGGTAGAATACCTCTTTGGTTAGTAGCATTAGTGGGAGGGCTAGGTGTTTTAGCAGTTTTAAGTACATTTGTATATGGTGCCTATTCTGGTTTAGGTTCTTCTTTATAAAAAATTATTGGAAAGAAATTAACTTTCCAATAAAATTTTATTTCAGTTGATTTTTGATATATTTTTTTGTATATTAACTACGCGGGCGTGGCGGAATTGGTAGACGCGCTAGATTTAGGTTCTAGTAATTTTTATTGTGAGAGTTCAAGTCTCTCCGCCCGTATTTTATAATTGTCTTTTACTGAAAGAATAATTTCTAGTATTTCTTTTTCGAAATTTAATTGAGCTCGGTTTGTTTGTCCCCCAATCAAAATATTTTTATTTTTCTGATGTAACCAGATTTGTGAAAATGAACGATAGCTTAAAAATATACTAATAAGAAGTAAACCAAATCCAAAATAAATTAATGGAATACCTGGGTCTGATTTTATTTGTAAGCCTGTTGCGATAATAAATTCAATAAGTTCGAAATTATTTAAATTTATGTTGTATTCTTCACCCATATCGACATAGGATAAAAAATTTCCGAGTTGATCATACGTTGCATTTATTCCTCTCATATTATTTATTAGTAAACTTGTCCCATTACTATTTGGGAACCAGGTAAACCATATATCTTTCTGGAAATTTTTCGTCGATAAGTATGGAATTTGACAAATTATTTTATTATTAATTTTTATTCGTAATCCAATAATATTCCAATCTGTTTGATAATAATTCATACTATCGTATTTCAAAGGTTTATTCACAGAAATAGTTTTGCGCGTTAATTCTGTTCCTGAATTATTTATTATTGAAAGGTCAGAATAAAATTGATTAATAATACTATTTTTTTTATATGTTATCCAAAAATCATTAACTCGAGTTGAGGTTTTTGGTATATAGGTGGCAATATTTGTATTTAAGATATTTTGTACTCGAAAATTTTCTGTTTTTGGTACAAATTCTTGAGCTGTGAAGCCACTTATTGAGCCAATAAATGTTCCTATTAGAATAATTAATAAACTAATGTGAACCAAAATCGGTGCGATACGGCCAATTAAACCTTTGTAACAATAAAATATATTTTTTTGTTGATAAACAATATATTTTTTTAGTTTTAATTGAGTTATTATATTACCATTTGAATTATATTTTAGTTGGCTGTTTAAAGTTAAGCGTTTATATTGTATTTTTTTTTTATAAAAAAAATACTTTTGGGCTCGATTTAATATTGGAAATTGTTGTAAAAATGTACAACAGCTGAGACTGTTTCCAAATAATATCAATATAAAAATAAACCATCCTGTTCGAAAAATATGATCTAAACCAAATTGTAGAATAAATTTCCAGCTATATATATTAAATATTTGTTGTGGGTAATTTTCTTTATAAAAATCAATTGTTTGTTCTTGTTCAATTATTGTTCCTAGAATACTTAAACTTGCTATCAAGATTAGTATATTAATTGCAAATTTTAGGTTTGCAAAATATTTTATTAGATTAATTCTTAGTTTCATTTATTTTTTACAAAGTTGATGCAATGCGGAAACGTCCAGATAGTGCCCAATTTTGTAGAGATTCAATTTCTTCAAAATTCATTTTTGCAATTGGAATAGTTTCTTGTAGGCCACGCCTAATATCGTTAGTTGTAAATTCTCTATTTTCATTAAAGGCGATATGCATACCTTCAATAATAGATTGTTGAATTTCTGCTCCTGAAAAGTTTTTTGATTCTTGGCTTAAAAGTGTTATATCAAAATTTTGCCAACTATCAGGTCTTAATTTTGCTAAATGAACACTAAAAATTAATTTTCGTTCTTCTTCTAATGGTAACCCAACAAAAAAGATTTCATCAAAACGTCCTTTTCGAATTAATTCAACTGGTAGAACATCAAAATTATTTGCTGTCGAAACTACAAATACAGGTGCAGTTTTTTCTGATAACCAAGTTATAAAGGTTCCTAATACACGACTTGTTGTTCCACTGTCACCTCGACTATTTATTTGTCCAAATGTTTTATCAATTTCATCAATCCATAAAATACACGGTGCTAATGTTTCTGCAATTTGAATCATTTGTCGAATTTTCATTTCTGATTCACCAACAATTCCTCCGAATAATCGTCCAAAGTCAAGTTTTAATAATGGTAATTGCCAATCGTTTGCGATTGCTTTTGCAGTTAATGATTTACCTGTTCCTTGAATACCTATTAGTAATAGACCACGTGGGGCTGGTAATCCATAGTTTTTTGCTTTATTTGAGAATGACTTTGCTCTTTGAGTTAACCAATTTTTTAAGTTTTTTAATCCACCAATATCGGAAATTGTGTTGTCTGATAAACAAAACTCTAAAATTTGTGTTTGATATATAATTTGTCGTTTCTCTTTCAAAATTAGTTCAATTGCTCGATTATCTAAGGTTCTGTTTAGGGCAATTATTTTTGAAAGTACACGTCTAATTCTTTCTAATGATAAACCTTGACAAGAAGTTACCAGACTTTCAAATACATTATTTTCAATTTCTTGATTTAACGAATTAACTAAACGGTCTAATTCTTGTTTTATTTCATTTAATTGAGGTAGTTGAAATTCTAAAATACTTATTGTGTCAATAAATTCATTTGGTATATTTACATCTGGGGCTACAATTATTAATGTTTTTGGTTGTGTTTTCAAAATTCGAATTAAGTTTTTTAATTTTCGAGAAATTGAAACATCATTTAAAAATCGATTAAAATCTTTTAATAAAAAAATTGCTGGTGATTCGGGTGTAATTTTTTCAATAAATTCTAAAGCTTGTAACGGGTTTCGTTTTGCTATTCCATTATTATTTGGGTTATTTATGTAACCTTCAACAAAATCCCATATATATATCCCTCGGTTACCATTTTTTTTTATACAACTTCTTATTGTGTATTCTAATCGATCTTCTTCAATTGTTGTGATGTAAAGAATCGGATAACGAGCTTTTAATAATAAATTAAATTCTTGTGTAAAGCCCATTTTATTTTATAATTTTTTATCGTTTTTTAATAATTCCAGTGTAAATACGTATTTTATTATACGTGAGTTATTTTTTTAATAAAATTTTTTTGTTTTATTAGTATTATATGTCTGCAAGGAAATTAAAAATTTCTTTTGAAACACCATATTTTATATTTGTTAAAGTAATGTCAAATAATGTAAATGCTTCGTTTTTATATTCAATAAGCGGATCTACCTGCCCATAGCTTCTCCAACCAATTGAAGTTTTTAATGAAATCATTTGTTTTAAATGAGATTTCCAATTTTTATCAATATTTCGTAAAATAATGGTTTTTTCAATCAAACGAATTTTTTTTGGGTAATAAATTTCTGCATATGCTTCAATTAAGTCATAGGCTTTCCATAATTGTTTTCGTAAAAATTCACTTAATTCTTTATATTTTAAAGTTTTATTGTTTAATTTTAAAAATATTTCTTTGTAAGAAATTTGAAATTGCAAAGTAAGATAAATATTTATTAAAAATAAAATATTACGATCAATTTTTGTTGTAACAATTTGATTTGAGATGTCATCAAATAGATTTTCAGCATAAATTAAAATCCAACTTCGTGCATTTTTGTTAAATAAACCTTTTCGTCGTTCAGTGAAAATAGCTAATCTTTGACTATCTAGAATTTCATCATATTTAAATAAATTTTTTCTTGAATCGTAGTAAAAATCTTCAACTTTTTTTTGTGCATTTGTAATACTTTTATCTAGTAAGGTTGATTCAAGTGGTATATTGGCGTCTAATTTAACCCAACTTTGTAATTGAGTTTTAATTTTATCATCTCCAAAAACTCGCAATAAGTTATCATCTAAACTGATAAAAAATCGAGATGTTCCGGGGGCTCCCTGTCGACCTGCTCGACCACGCAATTGGTCATCAATTCTTAATGAATCGTGACGTTCTGTTCCAATTACATAAAGACCACCTAAGTTACAAACTAATTGTTTTTCTGCATTTGTGATTCTAGTATATTTTTTAAATAATTGTAAATAAATCCATTCTAATGGTAAGTTAAGTTGATTAAGTTGTGTAAGTTTTGATTTAATGATGTAATTTACTGGTATTTGACGTAGATCAAATAGGTAGCTATCAATTTTCAATTTTTTTTTCTTCTTTCTTTTTGTGGTAGATGGGATAATTGGAAATAAAATTTGTTTTGTTTTAAAGTTTTGAAATTTTTTATTTATTTTGAATTTTGATGTATTTTGCGACTTTTTTTCTATTTGTGGGTCGAGCAATTTTTTTAATTGATTAACAGCTAATATTTTTGGATCTCCCCCTAATGGTATATCGGCACCTCTTCCTGCCATATTTGTTGCTATTGTTATTGAATTTAGTCTTCCAGCTTGGCTAATTATTTCAGCTTCAAATTTAGCATTTTTTGGTTTAGCGTTTAATACATTGTGTTTGATTTTATAATCTTGTAATAATTCGGACAAAAGTTCCGATTTATCTATATTTGCTGTACCAATTAAAATTGGGCGTCCAATTTTTTGCATTTCAAGACATTCTTTTATAACCCCTTTCCATTTTGCGAGTTCATCTAAATAGACAAAATCTTTCAAATCTTTGCGTTTAATAGGTTTTGCAGTTTGTAATACTTCAACTTCGAGATTATATATTTCTTCTAATTCAATTTCTGCAGTTTTTGCTGTACCTGTCATCCCACCTAATTTTGGGTACAATAAAAATAAATTTTGGTAGGTGATTGAAGCAATTGTTTGATTCATGTCACTTAATGGTACGTATTCTTTAGCTTCAATTGCTTGGTGAATTCCATCACTCCATTGTCGATTTGGCATTATGCGTCCAGTAAATTCATCTACGCTTATAATTTTATTATTTCGAAGGATATAATTTGTATCTTTTAAAAAGAAAACTTTTGCTTTCAAAGCGTTTAGTATATATGTAATCCATGGCTCCGTAATGTCAAATAAATTTTTGATATTCAATATTTTTTGGGTTTTAGTAATCCCTGTTTCAGTTAATTGGATTAATCTTTCTTTTTCAAAAACTATAAAATCGTTGTTAACTTTTAAAAAACGAGCTATTTCCGCAGCTTGAATATATTTATCAAGTGCATAAGAATCCGATTTTCCAGAAATAATTAAGGGTGTACGAGCTTCATCAATTAAAACTGAATCAACTTCATCAACAATGCCATAATAAAATGGTCTTTGAACAATCTGGTTAATTGAGATGGATAAATTATCCCTTAAATAATCAAATCCTAATTCAGTATTAGTCAAATATGTTATGTCTTGGTTGTAGTTTAGTTGTTTTTCTTTTTCTGTCATTTGTTCTTTTACTAAACCAACGGTTGTATTTAAAAATCGATATACTTCACCCATCCATTTTTGATCACGTTCTGCTAAATATTCGTTAACAGTTACAATATGGACACCTTTTTTAAAACTCGCATTGTAATATGCAGGTAGGGTACTGACTAACGTTTTTCCTTCGCCGGTTTTCATTTCGACAATTTTTCCTTCGTTTAATATTAAACCACCCATTAGTTGTGTATTGAAATGTTTTAAACCTAACGTTCGCCATGATACTTCTTTAATTAAAGCAAAAGCATTTATAATATTTTTTTGTGAATATTTTTCTTTTGAAATTACTTTTATTATTTTTTCTGAATTGGCGATTAATTGATCTTGTGATAAATGTTGTAGCTTACCGCCTGCTAAATTTATTTCGTTTACTAATTTTTCATATTTTGGATTCATAACTTTTTTTTTAAATTTATTGATAATACATAATTATTACTACGGATTTTTATTTTAATAAATTTCTTATAAAAATTATGTCATGAAGCCTAGTTAATAAATTATTTGATTTTATGTATTTTTTTGTCATAATATAATGTAATTAGATTTCACAGTTATGAAAAATTCTTTTGTTTCACATAAAAAAATTCAAAGTGTTAAATGTATTCAAAAACTTTTTGTTAAAAAAAGTTTGCCAAATATAATGACCGGGGATATTTTAAAATTAGGTATTAAAATTGATGAAGGGAAAAACCAACGGGTGCAGTATTATGAAGGTTTGGTAATTAAGGGTAAAAGTTCTGGTATTTCTGAAACGATTACAGTTCGTCGTGTTGTTCAAGGAATTGGTACAGAACGTGTTATACCTTTATATTCACCCAATCTTGTTTCTATTGAACAAAAAAGATCATCCATTGTTCGACGTTCAAAACTTTACTATATACGTAAATTATCTGGTAAAGCTACGCGTTTGAAACAACGTTTTTAATAATAAATCTGGGGCGGAAGGATTCGAACCTGCGAATAGCGGAGTCAAAGTCCGCTGCCTTACCACTTGGCGACGCCCCATCTATATGATTATATAAAATTAAAATTATTTTTAGAATTTTAACAATTTTTTTAATGTATTTTTTATTTTAGTTGTTAAATTAATAATTTTTTATTAGTATATGACTAGTATTTATTTTATAAAGTTATATGAATAGTTTTGTTTCTAATATTTTCTCTAAGTTAAAACAGTTTGATAATAATTTTGATGAGACGGAGCCATGGGGTATATATATACTAAACCCAGTGCTGCAATCAGAATTTATTAAAAAATGTCTTGACCCACTTACTTTAGGATTGTCATTTTTCGTTTTATATTTGGGAATATTTCTATGGGTACGAAAATTTGTTACACGCCTTGGTATCCGAGCTTTACTTTCCCAGTTTCTTATTTGGGGTCCTATTGCGTTTTTATATCTTTATTTTCGTATCTCTGCACCTGTTCCCCTTATATCATTTTTCGGTTCGACGGGTTATTTTACCATTTTTCTAACTTTTTTAACTTATATTTTTAATCGTTTAGCTATATTTTGGGGTACTCTAGGGCTGGTATCAATTAGTACTCGTTATGTACTGTATTGGTTTGGTGTATATGGTGGTATCTGGTCTCCACTTATTAGAATTACTGGTATGTTTTATATGCCTTGGGTTCGCATTGTGCCACTTTTTATTGGGGGTATGATTGATTTTGGTCCAGTTATTGGTCAGCAGGTATACCGTCGTGTTGCTTTTTATTTTAGTAAAATTCTTTGGTGCCCATTACCACCGGGTGTATTAACATATGATGAAATTGAGAATAAATTTACTGTTCATTATCAATTATTTGAAAGTTTTTGTTCAGTATTTTTTGATATTGTGCCTAAAAGACGACTTACCGATGTAAACGTATATTTACCTTTACCTAAAAATTGTCCAGGCTATGGGACTGGGTATCTTTTACCTATGTCTTCTAATAAGGTTATTGGTTCTGACTTTATAAGAGGTTATGATATTATTTCTGAAATGAGTCGATTAAAAGTATTGACATCTGAATTACTCGATCGATATTTCTTTGATGTGCGCTTTATTGATCTTATGTAACATTTATTTTTGTAAATTTATTTAAATGATTTAGGTAAAAAAATGTTTATGCAGTACAATCTTGGTTATGTACTTTTATTTATAGTTTAATGTTATGAACAAAATTTTAGGTGGTAAAAAAATAAATGTAATTTTTTGGTTAATACCGGGTTATAGAAGGTTTAGTAATATTGTTTGGTTTAGTTTACTTATCTTTGCTGGTTTAGGTTTTTTATTTCGAGGAGTTTCAAGTTATTTTAATATTTCTTTCTTACCTTTTTTTAGTGCATCGGAAATTAATTATGTGCCTCAGGGTCTTATTATGACATTTTACGGTACACTTTCTATTATTTTAGGATGTTTTATTTTATTTGGAATTATTTTAAATGTTGGTGGGGGTTCTAATGAGTTTAATAAGAAAAATAATTTAATTCGAGTTATTCGTAATGGTTGGCCTGGAAAAAATAAAAATATTTTATTGACATACCCAATCGATGAAATTGATAAAATCGAAGTTTTTATTCGTGAAGGTTTAAACCCACAAAGAATTATATATTTATTAATGAAAGATGGGCGTAAATTACCCTTGACACCTATTGGACAACCAATGACATTATCTGAAATTGAAGATAAGGCGTTCCGTATTACGAGATTTTTAAAAATTACATTAGTTTTTAACATTAAATATGAGAACTAAATAGTTTTTATTTAACAAAAAATTATTCTAACTATTGCTTTTGTTCAATTTATTGATATTATTAATCAACTAGGCGGTATAGCTAAGTGGTAAGGCAGAGGATTGCAAATCCTTTATTCCCCAGTTCGAATCTGGGTGCCGCCTAAGTTTAGGGGGTGTGGTGAAATGGTAGACACAACGGACTTAAAATCCGTTGGCTTTGCGGCCGTGAGGGTTCAAGTCCCTCCACCCCCATGTCCGAGTTTTTTAGTGTTTAACTTTTAAAATAATAATATAATTTATTTGTGTACTAATTGATTTGTGTAAAAAATGTTTCTAAAATTTAAAACATTTTTTATGTACATTATTTCTTCATAAATTTTACCTTTACGTATTTAGAATTCAATCCCAAGCATTAGAATAAAAATTTGTATTATTAAAAACAATGTAATTGTACTCAATAGAATAAATATAAAACGCCCACTAATACTTTTATTTAGTTTTTTAATTGGTGATGTAATTACAATAACTAACCCAATTACACTGCTAATAAAAAATTTCGGATATCGTATTACATTTTCCCAAAAATTCGCCATATTTAAGCTATTTCATTTTTTTCAACGTAAATAAATAACAATGCCATTGCAAAGGCTGGAAAAATAATCCCAACTATTGGAACTAAAATCGCTGGTAAGTAAGAACCAATCATGTTAATTTTTTTATAAATTTTATTTCAAATTGATTATACATTATCTTTATTAAATTTAATTTAGTATGCTTTATTTCATTAAAAATAACGTTATCTTGTCCCTGTGGATAAATACAAAAACAAATGTAAACATAATTTTTTAAATACCTATCAATTTTGAACGTTAATTAACATTTCACTCCCGAGTTTATGTTGAATTTAGGCGGTACGAGACCATTTAATAAACAAGAAATAAATTAAAAATTAAAATGATATTTATTTTTTATCAAGTATAATCATAACGTAACATATAAGGAGGATTTATGAATTGGCAAGTTCTTGCACAGTTAGTTTCAGTTTCGGCAATTTTATTAGCGGGACCGGCAATTGTCGTATTACTAGCTTTAAACAATGGTAATTTATAAAAGACTAATATAATCGTTAGTATTCACATTAACGATTATTTTAAATATATAGTTATAATGCAAATATTAAAATATTTAATTATATATTTTTTTAGATGTGACATATGTTAATATATGCAAATGGGTTGCTAACTCAATGGTAGAGTACTCGGCTTTTAACCGATAAGTTCTGGGTTCGAGTCCCAGGCAACCCAATACGTATGGAAAAACATACAAAATAAAGATTTTGTCGGAACTGTATGTCAAAGAGACAACGATTCGATTACAACATCTAAACTCAAAAAATAAACGAAAGACAGCGTACAAAGTTTTTTCCAAATGTTGCTTTATTATTTCAAAAGTATTTAAATTTTTAAGAATTTTTCGTTTATTAAGATGTCATATATTAACTTTTTTTTATAAATCACTTGTAAATTCATAAAACTATTGGGCCGAGTTGGATTTGAACCAACGTAGGCAAAACCAGCGGATTTACAATCCGCCCCCTTTAACCACTCGGGCATCGACCCTGTTTTATTGTATCATAGTTTTTTAAATTTGGCATTTTTAATTGTTATTTTTTGCATCATGTTAAATTATATTAGTTTAAATAGTTATAGATTTACTACAGATAAAACGTGAATAATTAAGAAATTAAATCATTTTTATTAAAAATATAAATTTATTAAAAATATAAAGCGAATAATTTATTATTGTTAAATTTTTCTCACCTCTTTACCTAATAATAACTATTAACTTTATAACCTTTATTTATCTATACATAATTTTTCGTTTAAATATTTTATGTAATCGATAATAATAATCAGAGTTGAGAAGATAAATAACGGTATTTTGATTTTGTAAATTTTTAAAATTTATGTCGGCAGCAATTGAAAGCAGCCAAGAACGCGGTTTATTTGACCTAGTAGATGACTGGTTAAAGCGTGACCGTTTCGTTTTTGTAGGTTGGTCAGGCATCTTATTGTTCCCATGTGCATACTTATCACTTGGTGGTTGGTTTACTGGAACAACATTTGTTACATCATGGTATACGCATGGTCTTGCAAGTTCATATTTAGAAGGTTGTAACTTCTTAACAGCGGCAGTTTCTACTCCTGCAAACAGTATGGGTCATTCTTTATTATTACTTTGGGGACCTGAAGCTGGTGGTAACTTTACACGTTGGTGTCAAATCGGTGGTTTATGGGCTTTTATCGCATTACACGGTGGTTTTGGCTTAATCGGCTTCTGTTTACGTCAATTCGAAATTGCTCGATTAGTTGGTATTCGTCCTTATAATGCAATTGCATTCTCTGGTCCAATTTCAATTTTCGTTTCTGTTTTCTTAATGTACCCATTAGGACAAGCAAGTTGGTTCTTTGCACCAAGTTTTGGTGTAGCCGCAATTTTCCGATTCCTTTTATTTATCCAAGGTTTCCATAACTACACACTTAACCCATTCCATATGATGGGTGTAGCTGGTATTCTTGGTGGTGCATTACTTTGTGCTATTCATGGTGCAACAGTTGAAAACACATTATTTGAGGATGGTGATGCAGCGAACACTTTCCGAGCATTCACACCAACACAATCAGAAGAAACATATTCAATGGTTACAGCGAATCGCTTCTGGTCACAAATTTTCGGTGTAGCTTTCTCAAACAAGCGTTGGTTACATTTCTTTATGCTTTTTGTTCCAGTTGCCGGTTTATGGGCGAGTGCTGTAGGAATTGTTGGTTTAGCATTAAACTTCCGTTCATACGATTTTGTATCACAAGAACTTCGTGCTGCGGAAGATCCAGAATTCGAAACTTTCTATACTAAAAATATTTTATTAAATGAAGGTATCCGAGCTTGGATGGCTGCACAAGATCAACCACACGAAAACTTTATATTCCCAGAGGAGGTATTACCACGTGGAAATGCGCTTTAATAGTATTGTAGGTCGCGATATCGAATCAACAGGTTTTGCATGGTGGTCTGGTAACGCTCGTTTAATTAACGTTTCAGGAAAATTATTGGGAGCACACGTTGCTCATGCAGGTGTAATGGTATTTTGGGCAGGTGCAATGTGTTTATTTGAAGTTGCACATTACATTCCAGAAAAACCTTTATATGAGCAAGGTTGTATTTTAATTCCGCATTTAGCGGTTTTAGGTTGGGGTGTTGGTCCTGGTGGTGAAATTACTAGTACATACCCATTCTTCGTAGTGGGTGTTGTTCATTTAATTTCATCAGCTGTATTAGGTTTCGGAGGTATTTTCCATTCTCTTGTAGGTCCTGATACCCTTGAAGAGTCATTTCCGTTCTTTGGATATGACTGGCGTGATAAGAATAAAATGACAACAATTCTTGGTATTCATTTAATTTTACTAGGATTAGGTGCATTCTTATTAACATTCAAAGCTATGTATGCTGGTGGTGTATATGATACTTGGGCACCTGGTGGTGGTGATGTCCGAATCATTAGCAGTCCAACTTTAAATCCATTTGTTATTTTTGGTTATGTTCTTAAGTCACCATTTGGTGGTGATGGCTGGATTATGTCAATTAACAATATGGAAGATTTAGTTGGTGGTCATATTTGGGTAGGCCTTTTATGTGTTGTTGGTGGTATTTTCCATATCGTTACAAAACCTTATGCTTGGGCTCGAAGAGCGTTTGTATGGTCTGGTGAAGCTTACCTGTCTTACAGTTTAGCTGCAGTTTCTGTTATGGGTCTTTCAGCTGCTGTTTTCTCTTGGTATAACAATACAGCTTACCCTAGCGAACTTTTTGGTCCAACAGGTCCGGAAGCTTCACAATCACAAACATTCACATTCTTAATCCGTGACCAACGATTAGGTGCAAACGTTGCTTCTGCTCAGGGTCCTACTGGTTTAGGTAAGTACCTAATGCGTTCACCAAGTGGTGAAGTTATTTTCGGTGGTGAAACAATGCGATTCTGGGACTTACGTGCTCCATGGGTAGAACCATTACGTGGTCCAAATGGTTTAGATATCAACAAAATTCGTAACGATATTCAACCATGGCAAGAACGTCGTGCAGCAGAATACATGACACATGCTCCGTTAGGTGCATTAAACTCAGTTGGTGGTGTAGCTACTGAAATTAACTCAGTAAACTATGTATCTCCACGTTCTTGGTTATGTTGTTCACATTTCTTCTTAGGATTCTTCTTTATTGTTGGCCACTGGTGGCATTCAGGTCGTGCTCGTGCGGCAGCAGCAGGATTTGAGAAAGGAATTAACCGTGAGAACGAGCCAGTTTTATCGCTTCGTCCAATCGACTAATTGTTAATTCTAATTTTTATATTGAAGTTTCTTCAATATAAAAACAATAAAATTATATTTTTAATTTTTGTCGTGGACAAAAAATTATGATATAATTAACTACACTAAATTTACGAAACTATTAATGACAAACAATAAAATTTTTCCCAAGTCATGGGTACAAAAAGTAGCCCCGCAACAATTAATTCAGTTGATTAAGTCTGCAGTTCATTTTGGTCATAGTGCAAATTGTTGGAATCCAAAGATGTTTCCTTATATTTACACTGAAAAAAATGGTTTGCACATCATTGACTTGGTTCAAACTGCTCAGTTATTAGATAAAGCATGTAATTTTGTTTATGAGGCTGCCTCAGAAAACAAAAAAATTTTATTTGTTGGTACAAAACCTGAAGCAGCATCAATTGTTGCAGAAGCTGCATTAAGTTGTAATTCCTATTATATTAATTATCGCTGGTTAGGAGGTATGCTGACGAATTGGAGTACTGTGGAAAGCCGAATAAAGCGTTTAAAAAATCTTGAACAAAAAGAAATTGAAGGTATTTTTGATATTTTATCAAATAAAGAATCTGCTAATTTAAAAAAAGAATTAGAGAAGTTACATTGTCTTTTCGATGGTATAAAATATATGGAAGGTGTTCCAGATGTTATAGTTGTGGTTGACCAAACTGTCGAAATGACTGCTATTCAAGAAGCATCGATTTTAAATATTCCAATTGTCTCGATTTTAGACACGAATTGTGACCCAGATTTAATTGATGTTCCAATTCCTGGGAATGATGATTCAACTTTATCTATTCAATTAATCTTAAACAAACTTGCTGAGAGTATTTATTCAGCACAAATAAAAAAATAAATTTGTAATATTATGGCTAAAAAAAGTATGATTCAACGTGAGATTAAACGCAAAGGTCTCGTAAATCGGTTTATTAGAAAGCGTCAGACGATA
>Ga0315315_10002822_pt1 | contig 15889 bp, 13 predicted proteins | sample M140m3416metaG_FD_203699 | JGI IMG/M metagenome (GOLD analysis project Ga0315315, IMG submission 203699) | Ammonia-oxidizing marine archaeal communities from Monterey Bay, California, United States - M1 40m 3416 | ecosystem: Environmental > Aquatic > Marine > Intertidal zone | place: USA...
TGCCGAGACCACCAGCGGTGTTCCAGAACTCACAACCCGTTCCACAAATCCTGGCACAGCACCAGGCATTCGTCTTTTCGGAGGTCGACTTCGCAAGAATGGTATCGGCTGGGAGTTTGGCTACACCGGTGTTTTTGGAATGTTCGGTGAACGTACAGCCCGTGGTTCCGGCGATCTTCGAGTACCAGGGGCCCTTGGATCTGTTGTCGATGGTTGGACGAATTTAGATGCCGTCCGATCAACCTACACATCAAGCTTAAATATGTGTGAAGTCAATATTTTTACGTCTCGTGTCACAACAAAAGGTGGGCCTCGCTCTCCTTTTCCTTGGCACCGCGTTCACGGCACATTTGAACATGAATTCCAATGGCTCGGTGGCTTCCGATGGGCTGGATTCAATGATGTTGCGAATCTGCATGTCGATGCCAGTCAACCCATCAACAATGACGGAACGTACTCAATTACAACAACTTCCCAAATGCTTGGGCCTCAGATTGGATTTAAAACAAAACGCCGATGGAATAATTGGTCTACCGAAGGGTGGGTGAAAACGATGCTCGCCGGAACTTTTTTAAACGCTGATAGTGCTCCCATTGATACATTAGCAAGTGGCGGAGTACCGTACCGTCCTCAAGCCAGTGCTCGAGACGTTGGTGTCGGATTTATTGGAGACATGAATTACTCAATTGTTCGACGACTCAATCGAAAATGGTCGCTTCGGGCTGGCTATAATCTGATTTGGATCTCTGGAGTAGCCCTGGCACCAAATCAATTCGATTTTTCAAACACCAACACGATAACTCTTGCAGGTGCTAGCAACGTCTTCCTGCATGGTGCGAATTTTGGGCTTGAGGCCCAGTGGTAAGACCAAAACCGTTGCTTACCTGCAGAAATGACCTGCCACTAATGAAAGTGTCTGCCGACTAGGCTCTAGGATGGTCCTAATGGTGGTCGCCCTCCTGAAATCGGGTTTGATGCACTCAACAACTGCACATCAAACACTAACGTTCCACTAGGGTCTCCATAGGCCAAATCAGGAGGTATGATCAACGTTCGTCGGCCACCGACCTGCATGCCAGCTACTCCCTCCTCCCAGCCTTGGATGACAGTCCCTTGGCCAAGAGTAAACTCAAATGGAGTACCTTCTTCTGTTAAGGAAGTATCAAACACGTCACCGTTCTGACGGCTACCCACATAATGAACGGAGACTGTTTGACCAGCTGCTACCGGCGCCCCCTGGCCTACAACAAGATCAACATACTGCAGTCCACTCGATGTTGTTATCACAGCTGGATCAATTGGTATTGAAGAGCCTGAGGCTGCTGTCAGTGGGCCGCGTACAACTGAAACGGTGTTTGTTACATTACCATCAGCATCCAGTACTTCGGCACCACCAGCTCCCACAGCAAAAAACGAGTTCACTTTTCCATCGCCGTTGCTATCAAGTGGTGAAACACGAAATCTTGAATTTGCCGCATTTCCACTTGTCAGGTTTTTCTTCGTCGTACGAGTCGATCCAGAATCTCGAGTTATTTGAAAAATATCAACTCGTGCAGATTTACCCTGCCCCCCAGATACCATGATGTCATCCACGCTTCGATCGTTATAAAGCCCTGAGGCAATTGTTACGCCGGAATAACCAATTATTGGATCAACTGAAAGTTCTGCGACCACTGTCGGCGGACCAGCTACATCAACTATTTGGACTGACTTGATCGCACCAGGGCCAGTTCCAAGCAACAATTCATCATGACCATCTCTCGAATCTGTCTGACTAATGGAACCATTTGTAATGGTGCCAATATCTGCTGCCGCGACACTCACACCAGCAAGATGTGTTGTTCCATATGGGGTGTACCGTCGAAAAGAAGTCGACTCCCATCCCAAGCTACCTCCAAGGTGAATGCTGACGGTGCTGCCAGCAGCTTGTCCAGCAATCAAATCCTTCGTCCCATCGCCATTAACATCACCAAGGGCGATATTGACTCCAGACAAAAAGCTTGAGCCAAATGGAGTGATTCGGTACTCCGGCATTTCCTCACCATCAATGTCGAAAACGCGTATCTCGCCAACTCGACCGCGTCCTGGTGCCACAACAATCTCGTCACGCCCATCATTATCAACGTCATGAATTGCCGTTTGTACACCCCCCATGAATCCCTGCTCGTAGACATCAAACTGCCTGACAACTGTGCCCAACGCAGGATCAACGATACTGACTGTTGGCGTACCCAAATACGCAAGGCCACTCCCAACAGCAAGGAATGGTCGTACATTGATATCAAACGCACTGTTATTGTTCGGGTCACTGTCCTCAACGCCAAGCGGAGTAACTGCCGTGACCTCTGTTCTCAATTGCCCAATGGCGTCAGCTGCAATTTGATTTGTCACGGTAAAGATTGCTGTGCCATTAGCCGGTAAGCTGATGAATGCATTCATTGCATCAATACCATTGCTGTTACCACTTGCTGGTACAGTTGAATCATCAGGACCCTGCCCCACCCACGTGGCGGACAATATACCGTCTGCTAGTGGCATAATAACTCGTGCATTCGTGACGGCGTCGGACCCAAAATTTTGAACAATAACCGTATCTACTTTGTCAGACCCAGGCACATACGTGTTCTGTCCGTTATTTATTACAACTGACAAGTCAACGTCAAACGCTAACCGCGGCTCAAGATTTTCAAATGACCGATGTGAAGATCGAGTTGAGCGACGACGTCGCTCACACTGCCTCTGCTCAAACTGCCTCTGAAAGAATTGCTGGAATAGTTTCATCTGTGATCCTGGACCGACAAACCTGTAGACATTCCCTAGTTGGTGCTCCAAGGGCACTCTTCTCTACGTTAAGATGTACCCCTTGGTTTGGTTTGGGTCAATTTTTCATAAAAAAAACGGGCCGGCTGTCCAAAAACAACCGGCCCGCCTCATTTTCCTCAAAAACAGCTCCGAAGGCTGTTTTCTGTCACTTTAGCGGCAACGACGACGCAGACAGCCCTTTCGACGGCAACCTTTGTCGCAACTGTCGTTGCATCCGCTGTCACAGCTGTTGCAGCTATCGCAGCTACTGCAGCCATCGCCGCAGCAACCGTCGTTGCAACTGTCACAAGGTACTTCGACCTGTACCATGACGCATTTCTTGACTGGTACTTCCTTTGTGACCTGAACTGGAACACAGACCTCGTATGTGCGGGTCTTTTCTTCCGGAACGCAGTCATAAAGAGTTACCGAGTACTTCTCTTCTCTTTCCTGTGGAACCATGACCGTGTAGGAAACTTCCTTAGTCATTGTTTCAGGCACACATTTGCAAACTTCATACTCACGAGTGCGAGTCTCAGTTCGACATTTTTGTACCTTTACAGTGCGAGTTCGCTCTTCTGGAACACACTTGGTGACACAGTAGGTGCGAGTTCGTTCTTCTGGACGGCACTTTTGTACCTTCACAGTACGAGTTCGCTCTTCTGGAACACACTTGGTGACACAGTAAGTACGAGTTCGTTCTTCTGAACGGCACTTCTGTACCTTCACAGTACGAGTTCGCTCTTCTGGAACATGCTTGGTGACACAGTAAGTACGAGTTCGCTCTTCTGGAACACACTTGGTGACACAGTAGGTGCGAGTTCGTTCTTCTTCACGACACCTTGGAACGCATACAGTGCGAGTTCGTTCTTCCGTTCGGCACTTACGAACACAAACGGTATAAGGAACCTCTTCAGTCACACAATCATAAGTCGTGCATTGAACTTCCTTTGACTCACACGTTGGCACCCAAACACGTTTGCAGCACATTTTTGGTGGGCAAGGATTGCCACACGCATCTGTACCACAAGAAGGTATTTCAGTCATCTGGTTTTCCCAGTGACCACCACGAACCTGAACAGTTTTGGTTGAGCAAACGGGTACTCGCTTCTTCACAGTTCGGGTCTTTTCAACCTGCTCTGTGTAAGGAACTTGAACCGTATACTTCTGCTCAACTTCTTCTGTATAAGGAACCTTCACAGTATATGTGCAGGTTTTCTCTTCCTTAACAGGCACCATCACAGTGTAGTTGCAAGTCTTTTCTTCTTGCACTGGCACCATCACAGTGTACTTCTGCTCAACTTCTTCACAGTAAGGAACCTGAACAGTGTATGTGCAAGTCTTTTCTTCCTTTACAGGAACCATGACTGTGTACTTCTGTTCAACTTCTTCACAGTAAGGAACCTGAACAGTGTACGTTGCAGTCTTTTCTTCCTTTACAGGAACCATGACTGTGTACTTCTGTTCAACTTCTTCACAATAAGGAACTTGAACCTGGTAATCACAACTTCTGGTTTCCATGACCTTCTTGTTGACTGTGTAGTTTACAGTCTTCGTTCGAGTCTCTGGAACACACTCAGTTACAGTTCGAGTTCGTTCTTCAGTCCGAGGTACTCGTTTCATAACCGTGTAGGCTTGTTCACGAGTCTCTTTTTTATACTCAGTGCATGTCACAGTTTTCATTTCTGTCACATACTGCCGTTGGCACACAGTTTTGGTGCCACAGCTACCACTCTCGTTGCAGTTCTCACAATCAGCGGACGCGATAGCACACGTCGCGAGGATTGCAATGGCTGGCAACATACATGTCACAACTTTGCGGAACACGAAAGCCTCCATAATTCAAGGAAAATTCAAACGTTTGGAACTTGAAAAAAATTAACTGCCTGCCAAACGAAAAATTTTCCCGGTGACAGACTTTGACAAAAGAGACCGAATACGCACGAACTCCTGTCAAGATAGCTAGATTAAGTAGACTTTCCGGCCACGCAAGCGTGGGATTCGGATTTTTTCCAAATTTTGTCACTTTATTTGCCCCTAAATCCTGTGAAGGTTGGGTATTTCGGAATGTGACGGCCTCCATTGCAACGACACATGGATGCGAGATGTCCTTTTCACCTTCCCAATAAAAAGGAACACGAAAGCATGAAATTCTTTGTTTTTACCGGTTTTAAACAGTGAACTCTGCTGCTCGTTCAGCCCAGAAGTACACTTCGTGACTGAATTTTTCGTATAGTTAGAAGATTACGGGGACAAGGCCGGGGACCGGTTGGGAATATTTTTCTGAGACATTCCCATCATTGATTTATACGGGGAGGACAGATGGCTACCGTTTCACACCTTTTAGCTACCAAAAGTGGCTGCCGTGTTTTGAGTGTTTCACCGGACACGACTGTTTTCAACGCAACTCGCCTTATGAATGCTGAACATATTGGTGCCTTGTTGGTTGTTCAACCATCAGATGCAGGCGATGAACTTGTTGGTATTTTCACTGAGAGAGATGTCCTCCGCCGAATCGTAGCAGCAGGAAGACAGCCAGAGCTCACCAGTGTTGGTACTGTAATGACCCAAGACATTATCACGTGTACGATTGAGACCCAGCTTGATGAGATCGCTGAATTGATGAGAGTCGAACGAATTCGTCATCTCCCTGTTCTTGAAAGTGATCAACACATCGCAGGGCTTATCTCAATAGGAGACCTCAATGCCTATAAGGCTGGACATTGTCAATTAGCTCTTCAAGAAGCTGAGAACTACATTCAGGGACGCGTCTAGTTGGCTCACGAAGATCTTATTCCTATGCGTGTCACATGTACTCGTGGCGACTAGTGTACATTCTACAATTCGATACTATTCGAGCTGTTTCAAATGAACCACTTATCATTTGAACTCCATACGTAACTTTTCTGGAGTGTCGACATCTCTATACATTCCTCTGAAAGGTCTTCTCCACAACAACTCATTTTGGAAGTAACTGCTATGAACCTGCGTCTTGTTGCCATTTGCTTATTACTAGTGCTCCTTGCACCACCAACCACCGAAGCTGATGTATCGCTCAATAATTTGTTTGGGGATCATATGGTTTTGCAGCAGGGCATCAAAAATAAGATTTGGGGGAAGGCCGATCCAGGTGAAAAGATCTCTGTTTCCATAGCTGGCCAGAGTCATACAACGGTTGCTGAAAAAGATGGGTCCTGGTCAGTACAACTTGACGCCATAATGGAATACGGAGGCCCTCACACCCTGACTGTCGAGGGTAACAATACTCAGACATTTGAAGATGTCCTTATTGGAGAGGTCTGGGTCTGCTCTGGGCAATCAAATATGCAGTGGCCTGTTCAACAGTCCAACGACGCTGACCTCGCGATAGCGACCGCAGACTTAGGACAAATTCGACTTCTTTCTGTTCCGCAGGTAGGCACGCAAGAACCTCAATGGAACTTCAAAGGTGAATGGGCCGTATGCTCTCCTGGAAATGTTGGTGATTTTTCTGCCGTTGGATTCTTCTTCGGACGTCAACTCCACCAAACACTTCATGTTCCGGTTGGGCTCATCGATAACGCGTGGGGTGGGAGTGCTTGTGAAGCCTGGATTAACAGGAACCTGTTGTCGTCTGACGACAGGTTCAAGCCATTACTTGACCGATGGGTCAAAACCGAGTCCGAGATGCCTGAGGCTCTGAAGGTTCATGACAAGAGAATGAGACTTTGGGAACAAGCCTCTGAAAAAGCAAAGGCTGAAAAAAAATCACCTCCAAGACGTCCTCGACATCCAGAGTTATTGCTTACCGGGAACTCTCGACCAGGAAACATCTACTGTGGCGTGCTCTCGCCGACTATTGGCTACGGTATGAAAGGTGCGATTTGGTATCAGGGTGAGTCCAATGCAAGCCGCGCTGTTCAGTACCGTGAGCTTTTTCCATTCATGATTGACTCATGGCGGAACGAATGGGGCCTTGGCGACTTCCCGTTTTATTGGGTCCAACTTGCTGATTTCAGAGACGAGAAGTCAGAGCCTGCTGAAAGTGAGTGGGCTGAACTTCGTGAAGCCCAAACAATGACACTTCAAAAGTTAGACAATACTGGTGAAGCCGTAATCATCGATCTCGGTGAAGGAAAAGACATACATCCAAGAAATAAAATCGATGTTGCAAAACGATTAGCACGATTGGCACTCGCTGAAACATACGGCATACCCGGGATTCCGTGCCGAAGCCCCCAGTTTCAATCGATGCAAAAAAACGGCAACCGTCTAACCCTTACCTTTGCACATGTGGAACCAAAGGTGAGTGGGTGGAGACCTTTTGATGTTCGTGAACCCGTAGGTTTTACCATTGCTGATTCCAGCAAGACATTCGTAAACGCACAAGCCCGAATACTCGCTGATGGACGGATAGATGTCTGGAGTGAAACGGTTTCTAATCCGGTGGCCGTTCGTTATGCATGGGCTGATAACCCGGTGTGCAATATGTATTCTGCTCCCGGATTACCGCTCACACCCTTCCGGACAGATGACTTTCCGAGCACAACAGCGGGCCGGAACTAAATGACTCTGCTCTTTATCATTGGCAAAAATATGATCGCACGGGATACACTACGGGTAGCCATGCTACCGTCTGAGAATTACAGACGTTGTGTTTTTATGGATATATGAGTAACTCTACGTACAAGGATGGTTTTATGAGCCGCGCTTTTAGTGAAACAGCAGGTTTTTGTCGACAAGGGAACCTTGCTTGTCTGCTTGCCGCCTCTAGCATGCTGATTGGTTGCAGTCCTTCTGTAAATCAGCCAGTTAGTCAGTCACTACCTTATGCTGCCTCGACAACACCAGACGAGACCCGCACGACATATCGAGCCACTCGACCAATTCCAGTTGTAATAAAGCCTGCCCGGCCTTTCCGTGTGGCAGAACTTGACAATCATAAGTTCACAAAAGTGATTGAAAAAAACGGTATCCTTCCAGTCTCTGCTGAAATACCAGCAGAACTCCCTCAAGAAAATTCATTTCGAAACCTGAAAAAAATCAAGCATGCAGTGGCCGCAAACGTATCCACCGACATACGAAACACCTTTGCCAATTACCTTGATGCCTTTAATCGTCATGATGCCATCGCACTCGCAGCTCACTGGGTAAAGGACGGTGAGAACCTTGATCTGGACACTGGGAATCGTATTGTGGGGCAACCTGCGGTCGAACATGTGTTTGATCAACTCTTTGCACGTGATGAAACTGCTCGGATTGGTTTCCAACTCGATTCGATTCGACCTATTCGTGATGATGTTGTTGTTGTCGACGGAATATCACAAATGTCTCTCACCGATCAAGGGCCTCACCGAAGTCGTTTTTCTGCAGTACTCGTTCGGCACGAAAACCGTTGGCTCATGGAATCTGTTCGTGAATCTGAAGCATCTGCCGAACCGACTATCCATGACCAGCTCCAACAACTCAATTGGTTACGAGGTTTCTGGGAAGATATTAGTGATGGCATCACAGCAAGTCTTCAGTGCGAGTGGAATGAAGAGGGCACTTTTTTAATTCGCCGGCATCTCATCACAACGGAGCTTGAGCCCCGTGGTGCTGAAGAGCGACTCGCGTTGGGAATACCAGCCCTTCTACCCAATGAGGAAGCCTCCAAAAAAGTGGCCGATCGTTTGACTACCACGGAATACATTGGATGGGACCCTCGGCAAGGACAAATTTGCTCCTGGCTCTTTCGCTCAGATGGCCATACCGCTCACTTTGCTTGGCAACGTAGTGGTAATGCCTGGTTACTTCAGTCGCTTTCTGATGGCAGTGACAATGAAAGTCCTACTCAATATTTGCTCCAGCGCGCCGGAGAAGATGAATTGACTCTCGAACACGTATCTGGAAACAACTGTGCATTAATTCCTGAAGCTGATTTTCTCCGCACTGCCCGTCCCATTGAGAGTGCGTTCACTTCAGATTCTCTGATGAAGTAGCGACTCCCTGGTTGCATTGGAAAAACTTAGGAAAACGTGCCTTCATTTTCTCACCTACCGTGGGATAGACACTATACGTTCTCATGCCACGCTTTGACTCAAATGTACTAGCTGAACAATGCACAGCTCTGCACATTCGTGGCCCATTGCTTATTGTTGCATCAAGCAAAACCGTCAGCGAACTTGCTCCTTCGTGGGAGACTGCATTGCGACCTTTGAATATCTCTTACCGAGTGTTTGTCTTTTCTGAGAACTCATATCACGAACTTGATGAAATTCTTAAAGAGGCCCTCGATTTTCTTGCAACAACTCTCGCCGCAATCGGCACACAAGATATTCTCAAGGTCGCAAGTCTGGCTGCTTCTCAATCAGATCTACAGTTGATAAGCGTGCTGTACGAGCCTCAGTAAAATCGGATCTTTTCGTATTTTTATCAATCACTTCGGTATGTGATTCAAGAACGTACAGCATTGTATTGACTCGATCTCGAATACCCTCTGGTACGGCTTGGAGGGATTCCTGAGAAATGAGAAGCTGGTCAAAAATACATTTTCCGTCCAGTGAATGCACTTGTAATCGAGTATCCTTACCTTGCGTCAAACGAATGATACAATCCGCATCTTCTCTCAGAAGTACAACGGGCTCCGAAGTTGCATTCCAATTCGTCATGTCCGTTGAAAGGGTTGCACTCCCGCTTACTTGAAGTGATTGTCCTTCACTGGTTTCATTCATGTGCTGAGAGCGACTGTCCGTACTCATTGTCACTGGCTCATGGATCTGCCTTTCGGGAATTTGCTTTTGATAATTTTGTGAAAGTAATATCACTCTACGTTCACCCGAACGAATAAATAAGACTTCTGGGGGTTTGTGACGTCCGCCTCGTCCCTGATGTAAATATGTATCCAAGAGCAAGGAAAACTGTTCCGGCAGAAGGAGGTACTGTTCGTCGAATTGGACAAGTATGTCATGTGGCTTGAGGCCGATACGGTCTGCTGCAGAATCTTTCTGAACACTATCAACTACAAGACCTTCATTGTGGCTTAATACCAGTTGATGTCGGACAACTTCTGGGACGCGGGACAGTTCGGCTCCAAACTGTTTCAGCGATGTCTTTGAATCATTTGACCCTGCCAACTCACCAGGACGTTGGTGATGTGAGTGAGACCCTTGAACAAACGCTTGTCCTTCTTCAAAAGGTGGCTGACTTCCAAGGACTCCAGATGCCAGGAAAGCTACTTCGACGCCCGCAAACAGCGCATAGAAAATAATTGAATGAATTTGCTCTACAGACTTTTGACGCGAACTAAAAATCACACCTTACCCCATGGCCTGAAAAGTTTATGAGCCGTCCAATTCTTGGCTCAATGCAGTGAAGGTTTGTGACGTTTTTGTTGCTGTGACACCAGACCTGTCACCTCCAATAATCATGAGACACCCTGATCTTTTAGTCTGGGTAATCTAAAGAAAACACGCCCACAGCGTAGAATCCGGTGAAGACATGACACAGGCAAATGTGGATAAGCCTGCCGCCTGATGAAGGTTGGCCACATAAACCGAGTGACTCCGGACGATTCCTTTTATCGTCACAGCCAATTTTTTCTGCACTCGAATTCGTTGTTCAAAGGAATCTCTGCATGACACTCGTAATCAACCGTGTCTTTCTTATCCTCGTCGCCACTGGATACTCTCTTAGCGTGTTTTCAGCCACACTGGCATCTGAGAACACTGCTCCGCCTGCATCAGGAGAACAGTCCAAAACGGAAACCATCGCACCGGCAAAGCCAGTTGTGACCAAGAAACCGGTACTCCTTCCGGGGACCGGTGTGCTTATCAAGAATGGCACTGATACTTTTGAAGATGAAAACTGGAAATGGTATCACCGCCACCCAAAAAGCTCACGAGAACAAGACAAGCGGATGCGAAGCCCTCTCGGTAAGAGCAACAATGGACTGTGGTTCGAGGGACCGAAGCGAGGCACACCAGACGTTGTTAAGCGGGTCGAACTCCCGGCGCCAGGATTGGAAGGTAGTGAGCATGGCTTGCTGATTGCAACGTTACGAGCGGGAATTCCTGGACGACTCACCTATCGAATGATGCAGGATGATCTCATTTTCAATATGTCCAAAGCTGCTGGACGCGGCCTTTCTGTCGCTGACAACCCTAGCGTAGTGACTCGTGTCTATCTGCCACCTTTTGCACAATGGGAACAACGCACTGGAGCGTCATTTGGTTTCCGCTGTGGCTGCACAACACACGCTATCATCACAGGAAAAGAACACCCTGATCGTGGTGATTTTGGAGTTGAAGAATACTGGCCTGGCATGTTTATTGTTTTTGAACCAGGTGACGGTAAAGAAAAAAGTAATTCTGCATATCTACGTGTACGGGGGGATCGTCGCGGCCGCGGCATGCGTGGACCAACGATTTCAGAAACGGAACTCGGCTGGTGGACGCTCGGAATGAGTTTTTCACGCGATGGAAAAGTTCATTACTTTGCTAGTCAAGGCGTTGATGATCTGACTATGAATGACCATCTCACAACTCAAAATCCGTACGGTTATCGTACGGAGTGGGTAAAAACATTTTTCTACAACGTTTGTAGTCAAGATGATGGCAAGACATGGAGCACGCCTTGGGTCATTGATGATCCAAAGACCTTCTTTGTTAGACGGCAGAATATGGCTCGGTCGAGTCAGAAGTCGCAGCGGTAATCGCGGCCTGCATTTCTACAGAGGTTTTTGCTGCATCACCACCGCAGCGTTCCAGTTCCCGGCTGGCAACATGGCAGTGGAGGCGGTGGCCTGCGAGGTCGACCTGGGGGGGCTCGACCTCGCGGCAGACCGTTTCTGCCAGAGGGCATCGCGGATGAAAACGGCAGCCTGCTGGGGGCCGCGAAGGACTTGGCACATCGCCGGCAAGTACTATTCTCTGCCGACGGTTCTTCACTTCAACGCTGGGAACTGCTGAAAATAGTGCAAGCGTATATGGATGAAGTGGTTGCTGACACAACTGCCCCACTTCTGCAGACTCGACAATCTGGCCAAGGTACATGACAGCGACATTATCAGCCAGATACTCCACTACAGAAAGATCATGAGAGATAAAAAGATAGGTCAAGCCAAGTTCCTGTTTGAGCTCCTTCAAGAGGTTTATAACCTGCGCCTGAATTGAAACATCCAGAGCTGAGACCGGTTCATCAAGAACAAGAAATTCGGGTTTAAGTACAAGCGCGCGAGCTATAGCGATTCGTTGCCGCTGACCGCCTGAAAACTCATGTGGGTATCGTTCTAGAACAGCAGGAGATAGCCCTGTGCGCTCAAGAGCTTGCTTCATTTGCTCTAATCGAGCACTTTCATCCCCCATTTGATGAAGAATAAGTCCCTCTTCAAGAATTGAACGTATCTTCATCCGAGGATTAAGCGAGCCGTAAGGATCTTGAAAGACAATCTGCATGCGGCGACGTAGAGATCGTAAACCACGTGCGTTCTGTTTTCGAACAGAATGATTATCAAACAGAACTTCACCATCGGTTGGTTCCACAAGCCGTAGAAGACTTCGGCCAACGGTGGTCTTTCCACAGCCACTTTCACCAACAAGCCCGAGTGTTTTACCTCTAGGAATATCAAACGTCACCCCATCTACTGCCTTTACGGAACCCACCTGACGACGTAACAATCCCTTCTTAATTGGAAAGTGTGTTTTTAAATCCTTCACCTGCAGGAATGGCAGATCGGTCTCAGGATGTTGTTCACTCACGAATTGATCTCCTCAGCAAAGTGACAGCGAACGAAATGTCCCGGACTAATTTCCCGGAGTGCTGGCGGATCTAATTTACATTGGGGTTCCCTAGCATGGCTGCAACGTGGATGAAATCGACAACCTGAAGGAAAGTTTTGCGGCAGCGGAACCATTCCCGGAATTGTTGCCAACGGTGATCGGTCTCGGGCATCAACGTTCGGCCGAGCTTGAAGGAGTCCTATCGTGTAAGGATGAAGTGGGTGACTAAAAAGCTCAACGGCTGATGCCTGCTCAACAATCTGACCAGCGTACATCACTGCAACGTCATCACATGTTTCGGCAACAACACCAAGGTCATGGGTTATCAATAAAATCGCTGTACCGAGACGTGACCGCAAGTCATCGAGAAGATCGAGAATCTGCGCTTGAATTGTTACATCCAGTGCCGTTGTCGGCTCGTCAGCAATAATCAGATCTGGTTCACAGGCCAAAGCAATGGCAATCATTACTCGTTGTCGCATACCCCCAGACAACTGGTGAGGATATTCATCGAGCCGTTGCTCAGGGGCGGCAACACGAACGAGGCGCAGCATCTCAAGGGCCCGTGACCGGGCCTCGGAACGACTCACTTTGCGATGCAACTGAACTACTTCGGCAATCTGGTTTCCGATTGTAAAAACCGGATTGAGACTGGTCATCGGCTCCTGAAAAATCATACCGATGCGGCCGCCTCGTACTTTTCTCAATTGTTTTTCAGGCGCGGTTACCAAATCAATACTCTCGCCCTCTGTGGTGAAGGTAATTGATCCCGACTCAATTCGACCAGGCGACGAGACGAGGCGTAACGTCGACATGGCTGTCACGCTTTTACCACAACCACTTTCACCCACTAAGCCGAGTGTCCGTCCTCGCTCTATTGATAAAGAGACCCCATCAACAGCAGGAAGCCTGCCCTCTGATGTATGAAAGACTGTGACTAAATCTTTTATTTCAAGTAGCGGGGCTGCCATTATTTTTTTGCCTCACGCAACCTTGGATCTGTTGCTTCCTGGAGACCTTCACCAACAAGGTTGTAGGCCAGCACAGTAAGAAATATTCCCACACCCGGAAAAACAACCAGCCACCAGAGCTGAAGATTGCTGCGAGCACTGTTCAAAACGGAACCCCAACTCGCTGTCGGTGGTGGTGGTCCGAATCCTAGAAATGATAACGAACCCTCTACCAGGATTGCTGAGGCAATTCCAAATGTTATTGGCACTAAAACAGGTGCTAAGGCATTAGGCAAGATGTGTCGAAACATAATTCGCAGTGAGCCCGCTCCTGTTGCGCGTGCTGCCATGACGAATTCCGTTTGCCGAAGCCTCAGGAATTCTGCACGTGTCAGCCGAGCAATTCCTGTCCAACCGGTTGCACCAATAATTGCCATGGTCTTCCAGATAGTCGGCTTCTCAACAACAGCAATGAGAGCCAGTATTAATACCAACGTTGGAATACACATCACAATCTCGGTAAGGCGACTGGTTATCATGTCTACCCAACCACCGAAATAGCCACCCAATGCTCCGACCAGGACGCCAATGGAACCGGCCAGACCCATAGAGACAAATCCAACTAATAATGCAATCGTGGTACCGTGAACCATTTTTGCAAAAATATCGACACCGTATTGATCTGTACCAAATAGATTCAGTCGGTTGGGATGTCCTTCATCCCGAGAGGGGTTCTCGCGACGACCCGGCCATTCATTCTCTCGAACGCGGCGGTATGGATCCTGAAATACAAGTGGCCAAACCGCCCAACTCTTGGGATCTTTCTGCTGCAGGTTCTTGGGATATGTTCCACGAAATTTGTCTTTCGTAAATATTGGGGATTCCCAACTGCGATTGAAGTATCCAAGACATGGAAAATAGAGGTCGCCCTTATAACTGCAGATCACTGGTTTTGTTCCTGCTATTGCGGGCGCAAAGAGAGCTACAAATGTCAGAAATAAAACGAAACCAAGAGCCAGCATTCCGATTGGTCTGCGACGGTATCGTTGCCACGCATCTGACCAGAAACCTTGAGATGGCTTGGCGGCATCTATTTCTTCAGTCACTTTGTTTTTTTCTTGACTCATTTATTCGACATTCACTCGGGGATCGACAATGCTGTAGAGAAGATCTGCAAGTAGCTGGCCTACAAGCGTGAGCACACTGAACATCAATGTAAGACCCATGATGGTTGGATAATCACGTTCCCGAATACTTTCAAAGAAAAGTCGCCCCATGCCTGGCCATGTGAAAATCTGCTCAATGATGACAGATCCACCTACGAGTGCTGGAAGAGACAGTCCAAGAAGGGTGACCAGCGGTATAAGTGTGTTTCGAAAGGCATGATGTACCAGAACTCTCCAAGGTCCGGCGCCTTTCGCACGAGCCGTGCGAATAAAATCTTGTCTCACTACCTCTTCAAGATTTGCTTTGATAAACCGACTATTATACGCAAGAACAACATACGTCTGACAGGTTATTGGCAGAATTGCATGCCATGCAACATCTACACAACGAGCGTAAAAAGGAGCATCACTCGACAAGTCACTCATACCAAAGAGAGGCAACTCCCACCGTGTATCCCGCAACCAGACTGCGAAGATGATCTGAAGAAAAAGTGCAGCGACAAATGTCGGGAAAGAATACAGAGCGTAGAGAACAAGCCCTGTAAAACGCTCATCAATTCGCCCACCTCTGGCTGATGCATAAAGACCTAACGGTATCGCCAGAAACCATGTTAAAAAAAGCGCCGTTCCCGAAATCAGGACTGTTGGTCCTATCCGTTCACCAATGAGCTGCGTCACCGGTTGCTTGCGCGTTATTGACCTACCTAAATCTCCTTGAATGACTTTACCGATCCATTGCACATATCCTATGGGCCAAGGCTTATCGAGCCCGTAGATCTCAAGCATTCTCTGTTGATCTTCAGGGTTAAGCTTCCTACTCGGATCACTTTCACCAAGCTGCACAGTCAATGGATTGCCAGGCATCGACCTCGCTAAACCATAAACCATGAGTGTAATAACAACGAGCGTCACAAGGCCGAGTAACACTCTTCGAAGTAAGTAAGCAATCATCACTTACTCCTGCTGTGGCTTCCACAGGCTGCCAAACCCTGGTGAGTAGTGATACGGCCCACGTGGTGAAAAAACATACCCGCGAACATCTTTCGAGAAGCCGTAGAAGCTATTTCGCCAGTACAACCATGTGTACGGTTGATCGTCATAAAGGATTTCCTGAATCCGTCCGTACTTTTCTGCTCGCTTGGTTCGGTCAAACTCCTGCCTCCCTTCGGCGTAGAGGCGATCAACTTCGGGATTTGAATAATTACAAAAATTTCTCATTGCTCCAGTCTTCCAA
>Ga0315315_10002824_pt1 | contig 15881 bp, 13 predicted proteins | sample M140m3416metaG_FD_203699 | JGI IMG/M metagenome (GOLD analysis project Ga0315315, IMG submission 203699) | Ammonia-oxidizing marine archaeal communities from Monterey Bay, California, United States - M1 40m 3416 | ecosystem: Environmental > Aquatic > Marine > Intertidal zone | place: USA...
AGGCGCTGGTCGCTCAACGAAAAAATCTGGCTCAACCTGAAAACGTGTGGGCCGGCAAGTTTATAAGTCCGGGGCCGACGCATCGGCTCTATCGCGGTGACCCAATGGCTCCTCGAGAGCAGGTCAAACCCGGGGCAGTTGCGGCCTTAACCAATCTGAGCCTGCCCACCGATGCTCCCGAGCAATCACGACGTCTGGCCATAGCTGAATGGATCGCTGATTCGGATAATCCGTTGACGGCTCGAGTGATGGTCAACCGAATCTGGCAACATAATTTTGGCCAGGGGATTGTGGATACTCCCAGTGACTTTGGTACCAATGGAGTCCCTCCCAGTCATCCGCAATTGCTCGACTGGCTGGCGGACGAGTTTGTCGCGAGCGGCTGGTCGATCAAGCATATTCAGAAATTAATTCTCACATCAGACACCTGGCAACAGGACAGCATTCCCCATTCGGAAGCCATGACGATTGACGCGGGGTCTCAGCTCCTTTGGAGGTTTCCTCATCGCCGACTGGAAGCGGAAGCAATTCGGGACAGCGTCCTGTCAGTGACAGGACGTCTCAATCTTGAGGCAGGTGGACCTGGATTCAGTGGATTTGAGGTATCTCTGGAAAACGTGAGGCACTACTTTCCAAAACAATCATTTGCAGCCGAAGACTGGCGGCGCATGATCTATATGACGAAGGTGCGGCAGGAACGCGATTCTGTTTTTGGAACCTTTGATGTTCCCGACTGCAGTCAACTCGTAGCCAAACGCAGCCGCTCCACAACTCCCATGCAGGCTATGGGGTTGTTGAATAGCCAATTCATGATGCAGCAGGCGCGGTACCTGGCCGATCGCCTGGTTCAGGAATCAGAGAATTCCACTACCCGAATCAAAAGAGCGTACGAACTGTGTTTCGGCAGGGGCCCGGATGAACAGGAGTTACAACTTGCAGCTGAAGTCATCGGCGCTTCAAGCTGGAACGAATTTGCGCGAGCGATGCTGAACGCTAACGAATTCGTATTCATTCCGTAGTCAGTGCTGGCAAGAGGTCAGCGTGAAAGATGTTTCGCACCATGGACTATCAAGATCTAATGAGTCATTATGCACAAGGGTCAGATGTTCTTGTGAAAGCGTTGAAGGGTGTTTCTGATGCTCAACTGGACGAAGTGCCAATTCCGGACACATGGTCCATCCGACAGATCGTTTGTCATTTAGCAGATGCTGAAATTGTCTATGCGGACCGCATGAAGCGTGTCTTGGTCGATGATAATCCCACCGTGTTAGAATGGTCGCCGGACAAGTCGGTAGAAGACGCTTTTTGCAGGCATCGAAAGATTGACAATGAACTCACGGTAATCGCTTCCATCCGTCGACACATGATCAGTATTTTGCAACACCAGGAGGTGGAAATCTGGCAACGAACCGCTGTGCACAGCCTGGAGGGACCGATGACACTGGAAACACTACTGGAGCGGATCGTAGAGCATGTTCCCCACCATTGCCGGTTCATTGAACAGAAACGAGCGGCCTTTGAAAAAGCCTGATGCAAGTGTGCGAAATTGGCAGCAGAGCCTAAACCAACACAGAAAAAACTAACACCAGTGAAGGACGTGGTGTGTCAGCAGTTCTCAAATATGCCTGGACAACCGCCCGACGGGCGATACGTATTATACTGATTTTATGGGTGGCAGCCGTCGTGGTTCTTGGATTTCTACAACGCAAATTAATGTACCATCCGTCCGTCGTGGACTCGCTACCGGTCGCAGAACATGGTTTCATCATTCGACTGTTTCCGGATTCGACGGATGTCGAGTTTGCGTCGTCGAATGGCCAAACTATTCGAGCCTGGTATTTGTGCAAGAACGCTTCCACAGTGCGAGATCGTCGACTCATTCTCTTCCTGCATGGCAACGGTGGGAACAGAGCCGCGCGAGTCGTGTGGTATGAATTGCTCAATCAATTAGGTTGTGATGTACTGGCGATTGACTACCAGGGTTACGGAGATTCCAGCGGGAAACCGACGCAGTCCAATGTGGAAAACGATTCCATTGCGGCTTGGAGTTACGCCATTGAACAATTGGGGTACACTCCTGACGAAGTTGTCGTTATGGGCACTTCATTGGGCGGAGCCGCCGCCGTGCATGTGGCGTCGATTCAGTGTCAGGCCAATGCCGCACCAGGCGGTTTGATCACAGTGTCGTCTTTTTCGTCGATGCTGGATGTGGTGTCGTCTATGTACCGCTGGGTACCGGTTAAAGCCATTCTGCTGGATCAATATCCATCCTCGAACAAAATCGGCGATGTAACTTCACCCTTTATTCATTTTCATGGGGATAAAGATCGCGTGGTCGAACAGCATTTCGGACGGCAGTTATTCGAGGCCGCTCCCGATGAATCATCTTCAGGAACGCTCAAACGTTGGGTTTCCCTGCAAGATGTTGGTCACAACGACGTGGTACACACAGCCGGGGAGCTGGTTCGGAAAGAATTGAATGACTTTCTTGGCTTCGTTGCCGCTGGCGAGACGGAACGATAACCTTATAGAACCGGCTTGGTCTGAAGCCTGACTGCTGAGTGATCGCGGTTCAATCCATACAACCTCACGGTGGGCAGGAAGTTGTGTTTGTAACCAGCCCGGGCAGTGGGTGATGCAGTTCATAGATCCATGGAGGTTCGATATCAAAGGCCCGTCTCTTCATCATAAACTCAAGGTACTTCGAGTCTGGACGTGTCCTTCTTGCGGACACGTTGCACGTGCGGGCGGAAAAGTGACTACTCGTCGGTGTGAGTGCGACGCTCAAACACCAATGCAGTTCTCGGATGCCGCGGCTCTGCCACCGGCCGAGGTGTCTGAATTCGTCACTTATATGACTCCGGAATACGAGGAAGAAATTGACGACGGCACCGATCTGCCACTTCCGGATATTGCTTCGCTGGTCCTGCCAGCTCCTGAACCACGAGGCCGAAGAAGTCGCCCGGAAAAACTGCTGCGGGAGACGATTGCTGATCCTCGACCAGCAGAAGCCGAATCCTCCTCGTCTCAGGAATTCCAGGACGGCGTGTTCGGCGCCGGCGTGGTCACGGACGACTCGGCACCTCAGATAAAGAATCGTGACATCTCTTCTGCACAGTCCACCGAACGTTCGCCTGAAAAACCGAAACGACGACGTCGAAGACGAGGTGGAGGTGGACGAGGCGGTTCCTCTAGCCGAAATGAGACAACGCCACACTCTTCGAAAGAAGCCGGCGAGACTACGAAGCGGACTCAACCTCAATCCTCGTCAGCTGATTCGGAGACGAACCAAGCGCAAACTCCCTCATCCGTGACTGGCGATTCGGATGCGGCGGAAGGAAAACCGAAACCCCGCAAACGTCGCCGTCGCCGTCGTCGCGGTCCACGTAAGTCACCGAATGGAAGTTCGGGGGATAATGGTGAATCGGGAGCCAAACCTGTCGGTGGATCTGAGACATGATTAACACAACGACCCAATCAGCAACTTCGCTCAATGTCGACTGGCTTGTGATAGTGGCTTCCGCCAGTCAGGCATTTCCTCGTGACCTGCAGAATCTCGACCGTGCCGTCAACGGAAAGGTGTCCGGGCTATGGGCAGACGACGAGTTTGCGGGAGACTATTGCCAGACGCTTGCTCTGCGGCAGTTGTCAGACATAACACCGATTAATCTTCTACTGATTGGTTCGGGACAAACACAGGAGCTGACGCCCGAACGTCTGCGTCGTGCGTTGCTAAGTGGCTTACGCAAAATCAATTCACGTGCCGGTCTTCGAGTTGCGATCGCGTACGCAGAAAGCCTGGTTGAATCGAGGTCGTTGCCCGAACTCATTGAATCCAGTGCAGACTGTGTGAGCGTAGCGGCGGTCGATGCCGGAGTCCACAAGCAGAAGCCAACGCGGTTTCCGTTTGACAGCGTAACAATTGCCACAAAAACGATACCAAGCGATGCCTCCCAGCGAGTCGCTGCCGGAAAAGCAATTGGCGCCGCTGTGGCTGCAGTCCGCAACATGGTCAACCGTTCGGCAATTGAGATGACGCCTCAGCAAATGGTGAGGGAAGCCACCGCGCTTGCGAACACCTGTGACCTCGAAATCGAAGTACTCGACACCGAAGGACTGGCTCATGAGAACATGACGGCGATGCTTGCCGTCGCTCAGGGAAGTGACCTGCCTCCCTCGTTGGTCCGCCTTGCCTGGCGTGGAAATCCCAACAGTTCCGACGAAATCGGATTTGTGGGCAAAGGAGTGACGTTTGACAGCGGTGGATTGTCAATCAAACCAACCGATTCCATGATTCCCATGAAATCCGATATGGCCGGAGCGGCGACAGCGATGGCCGCCGTGGGTGCAGCGGCGACTCTCAAACTTCCCGTTAATGTGACAGCATGGATGGGACTCGTCGAGAACATGATCAGCGGACGATGCTATCGTCCGGGTGACGTTATCACAGCGCGCAAAGGTACCACGATCGAAGTTCAGAACACAGATGCTGAAGGACGATTGGTTTTGGCGGATGTGCTGTCGTACGCAATCGACAACGGTGCGACACACGTGATTGATCTGGCTACGCTCACCGGAGCCTGCGTAGTTGCCTTAGGAGAAGAAATCACAGGTTTGTTCGGTGGCTGCGATGAGCTTTCCAACAGACTGCAAGAGGCTGCCAAACAAACCGGAGAGTATGTCTGGCCAATGCCAATGCATGCACACTTTGATGAATTGCTAAAGAGTGATGTAGCCGATTGTCGAAATATTGGACCACGTTGGGGCGGTGCCGTCACAGCGGCCTGTTTCCTTCGCAAATTCGTAGGCACAACTCCCTGGGTTCACTTGGACATTGCCGGACCGTCGTGGGCAGACTCAGCGGTTGACTGGCGTGATTCGGGCGGAACAGGAGCAGTCGTACGGACGCTTGTGGAGCTCTTGCGACGGTGGCCTCCAACCTCAAATTCGGCCGACTGATGCTCAGCAAAGAGTAGACAAATGAAGAAGGTAAGCCAGTGACAGCGCTCATCACGTACGACCCCACTGCTGCTCTAACGACTCAGCCTGACAATCGTTTTGCGGCATTAGCAGACGCTTTCAATATTGCGCGCGACGAAGTTCTGGCAGATGATAAACTATTCAAGTCACAGGCAGCTGTCCCGGAATCTAAACAGCCTCTTGATGCAGGCTTTGTCAGCTGGCCCGAAGACCTGTTGCTGGACATGAAAACAAACGGCGCGGAAAGTCTAATTGTTCAGCTTGAACAATGTGCCGCCAGACTTTCCAGCACCTCGGATTCCGTCGTCGTGCTGGGAATTGGTGGTTCGTACATGGGAATGAGAGCCATGTACGAAGCGTTATGCGATCCCTTCCACAACGAACGATCGCGAGACGATCGCCAGGGGGTTCCACGAATCTATTTCGAAGGCTGGAACGTCGACTCAGACCATCAGTCCGATTTACTCAACCTACTGGATCGTCGAGCGGAACGGGCGACCGGTGGTGGCCCGGACGGTCGTACATCCGTAGTGGTGATCAGTAAATCCGGCGCGACTTTGGAAACAGCGGTGGCATTTCGCAATTTTCGAGCACTTCTGGAACGACGTTTTCCTGACAGTCTTCCCGATCTGATCGTCCCTGTTACTGGTGAGTCCGGACGACTCCGCGACCTCGCAAATGCGGCCGGTTTTCAGAATGTGTTTTCAATTCCCAATGGGATAGGAGGCCGCTTTTCAGTGCTGACTCCTGTCGGTCTGTTGCCGGCGGCTATTGCCGGAATTAATATTCGTCGGTTGCTGCAGGGAGCTGCCGACATGACCGAACATTTCCGTACAGCTGACTATGGAAGCAATGCGGTACTGGACTACACGTCGGTTGGGCACGTCATGGAAACAGACCACGGACTGACGACGCGCGTGCTGTCAACATGGGGCTGCCATTTGGAAGCGGTCGGACTATGGTACGACCAGTTACTTGCTGAAAGCTTAGGTAAGCAGGAGCGAGGGGCCACACCGCTTACGGGGGTGAACACTCGCGACTTACATAGTCGAGGGCAACAGCATCAGGAGGGGCGCCGTGACAAACTGATCACTAACTTGTTGCCTGGAACACCACGCCGGCAACCGCTGATGATTCCATCGCGCGACGACGATTTCGATCAGTTGAATCAGTTCGCAAGTCTCGATATCCCTACAGTACTTAACGCGGCAATCGGGGGAACCAATCAGGCATATGCGGAAGACAATCGCCCGACTGCAAATCTGCAGATCGAATCCATTGACGACCATTCAATTGGACAGCTGTTTCAGCTTCTGATGCTTTCCACTGTGCTGGAAGGACGTCTGACTGGGATCAATCCCTACGGGCAGCCCGGAGTCGAAGCCTACAAACGTAATATGAACGCCATTCTGAAGAACAGCTGATCAATGTCTACGGAAATCAAATATCTCGGCCATTCGTCGTTTCAGGTGCTAACGAACAACAAGTCGATCCTGATGGACCCGTTCCTCACCGACAATCCAACAGCCACCACAACTGCCGATGAAATTGACGCCGACGTCATTCTGGTGAGTCATGGACATTACGACCACGTGGCCGATGTGGAAGCGATCGCAAAACGTACGGGTGCACTTCTGATTGCAAACTACGAAATTGTGACCTGGTTTCAAAATCAAGGCATCACAAATACTCATGCGATGCACATTGGGGGGCAGCATGTTTTCGCTTTTGGGACCGTGAAACTCACGATCGCCCATCACGGCTCGTGTCTTCCTGATGGGAGTAACGGCGGCCAACCGACCGGAATCATACTCAAGACAGTCGACGGAACCATTTATCATGCTGGGGATACAGGCTTGTTTCTGGACATGCAGCTAATCGCTGATGAAGACATCCAGGTGGCGATTCTGCCCATTGGAGACAACTTCACCATGGGGCCAGCCGATTCTGTCAAGGCGACTGCTTTTCTAAAAGCCAGCACGGTGATTCCCGCTCATTTCAACACCTGGCCGCTGATTGAACAGGACACTGACAGGTGGCAACAGGCAATTCAGTCAGAGACGACGGCTCAACCCGTGGTGTTATCACCTGGCGAAAGCTTCCTGTTGCAAAAGCCTTAACACCACCAGACATTTCGATCGGCGAACTACGACAAGTTCGCCGGCCAGCGAACCACAGGACAAGACAGAGATGTCAGGAAAAACTCCGCCGGCCCGAATAAACGGATCGGTTGCCGTAATCGGCGATGTTCATGGCCAGGTGCAGGAACTGCGGCAAATCATCCGGCAACTGGAACGTACGCCAGATATTCAGAACCGCTGGATCGTCTTCATTGGTGACCTGGTCGATCGTGGTCCGGATACAAAAGGCGTACTCGATCTGTACTGCGAGTTATGTAGTCAGCATGATAAAGTCACTTGGGTTTGCGGAAATCACGAACTGGCCATGGGCGCGTCCTTAGGACTGATCGATACTCCCGAATACATCGACTGGCAAGCCAACTGGTTGCATGCGTACTCGGTGGGACCGACGTTTCAGTCTTATGGGGTCCCCAACGGTGACATAGATAGTCTGCGCTACGCCCTGCCGGAAGACCATGCAGAGTTGCTGAGCAACCTTCCCTGGAGTGTAGAACATCCGGAATACCTGTTCGTTCATGCAGGGCTGGATCCGGATTTGCCGTTTGACATGCAGATTCAGATTCTGCGTCAACCCGATCATTCTCTGGCACAACCGTCGTGGCTTTTCAGCAAAACGTTCATTCGGGGCCCGGTACCTCAAGGGTGTCCGGTGACTGTCGTTCAGGGACACGTTCCGCTTAAGGAAGTCTATTTCGGCGAGCAAATCATTGGTACAGACACTACCGGTGGTGTCGCAGGCGATCTGAGCTGCGTCCTCCTTCCCGAGAACGTGGTTCTGACGTCTGCAGAATGATCGTCACAGACTCAAACGGCCTTGTTTTTCTTACTGTTACAGACGCAAATTGGGAGCTGGAGAAGCTGTCAATGGCCTTCTCACACTCAGGAATCCCCATCGGAATGGGTAAAACCGCCGCTGGGCTGTGAAGCCGCAGTGGTCGGTTCCTGAAATTCGAGCTATTCTCCTTTAGTGATGTACATGCTCAAATTCAATCGCCGATGATTGACTGATAATGGGATCAACGGTCGGAGTGGTGCGTTCGGTCGGATAAGGCTGTCCGGAAATTAACCAGCGACCTCAGCAAACCCCGTGAAGCAGGTGGACTGATGACAATTTCGATGACGGAGTACTTCAAGACCCGCAAGTCGGATCGCAAGAAGGAAACTCGCTATCTGAATGTGATCAACAAGGACAGTTGCACCTCCTGTAATTCGTGTGCGTCAGTCTGCCCGGTCGACTGCATCTACGAGGTGGTCAGTCCCATCCCCTCGGAAAGCTATCATCAGATTGACACCAGCCGCTGTATTGGCTGCCAGCAGTGCTATCGCTCTCCGAACGACAGCAGTGAGTTTTACCAGCTGACAATCTGTCCGTGGAACGCAATAGACATGCTTCACAATCCTAATGTGAAACCAGCCGCCACCTCGGTGCTGGAGCCATACTATCGAGGTTCCAATACTGAAATCGCCTGGTCCAAACTGGAAGAATATGCTTATCAATTGTTCCTGGACGGCGAAGTTTTCATTCCTGCGGAAGAAGAGGTCCTGCACCAGATTTTCGCATTTCTGCAGGAAGAGGCCTGGATGTACAGCGAAGAAGACAATATTCGCTTGGTGGAATCAGCTTCTGACACCGGAGATGGCTTCGTTCGTTACCGATCCACTGAACCGGCTCGGGATCTGCTGGATGTAGTTTTTCAGAGCTACGAACGCATCTTCATGGACTAGACACGGTCTGGTTTGGCAGCAAGTGGCGTTGAGCCAACGTCGATACACGCTACACCAACAACGGTTAAGCGTTCGCCTGATGCGCTCTCAGCCCGCGCCATGAGAATGCAAGTAGAACGTGCAACCCAGCCTGTCTTCACTCTGCCCTCTCCGGCGTCCACCACCTTAGTGAGGTTCTATGCTACTGTTTTTTACTGCGTTACTCCGTTAACGACGTTCTGCACTTCGCCTTTCTGGAACGCAGCGACATTCTCCACCGCGGTCTGCAGCAGTCTTCCTCGAGCAGCCTGAGTGGCCCAGGCGATGTGAGGCGTGATGCGACAGTTTTTGGCTCCAAACAGCGGATGTGCTTGAGGTGGTGGCTCCACTTCCAGTACATCCAATCCAGCTCCCGCGATCTGCCCGCTGTTAAGTGCAACGGCCAGAGCTTCTGAATCGATGAGCGGCCCCCGTGATGTATTCACCAGAAAAGCCGTGGACTTCATCATCGACAGACGTTGAGCATTCACCAGGTTGACACTGTCCGGCGTCAGCGGGCAATGCAGACTAATGACGTCGCTCTTTTCAAACAGTTCGTCCAGTTTGACCATGCTGACTCCATCCGGCACATTCTTCGCAGACCTGCTGTAAGCGATGACATTCATCCCGAATGCCAGTGCCAACTCAGCCACCACCATCCCGATTCGTCCTAAGCCCACGATTCCCATGGTCTGGCCTTCAAGCTCCAACAGCGGAGAATCCCAGTAACAGAAGTCGGGACTCGAGGCCCAACGACCTTGTTCGCGAACCGTATTGTCATAATGACCAACATTCTGAGTGAATTCCAGAATGTGGGCGAAGGTCATTTGAGCAACGGAACGAGTGCCGTACGTGGGAACGTTGCAAACGGGAATCCCACGAGCAGCCGCCGCCTCGACATCCACGATATTGAACCCGGTTGCCGTCACGCCGATGTATTTCAGATCGGGTAGAGCTGCAATGGTTTCTGCAGATAGGGGCACTTTATTCACCAAGACGACATCTGCGCCTTCGCTGCGTTCGATGATATGATCAGGACCGGTTCGCTCGTAAATCGTAATGTCGCCCAAACACTCCAATGCGTTCCAGTTCAGATCGCCTGGGTTCAATATGTGTCCGTCAAGTACAGCGATTCGCATAATTCGCCCGTGAGACTGTCAAATAAGAGGGTGTGCCTGCCGCATGTTTAAGACGGCTGTGATGGATCAGTCGAATTGAGTGCTTCCGGATTGCCACGCGGCCAACTCAGAACAAATCGCGTTCCACTGCCGGTTTCGCTGTCGATTCGAATTCTCCCGCCGTGTTCACGGATAATCTTGAGACTCACCGGAAGCCCTATCCCCGTGCCGCGTGATCCTTTCGACGATTCGAAAACATTGAACAAGGTATCACGTTGTTCGTCCGGAATCCCTGGACCATTGTCGCTGACGGCTACAAGCATCATATCCTGGTCTTTATCGTAACCTGACTGCAAGACGACTGCTCCACCTTCCGTTTGATGCACTGCATCAATCGCGTTGCTCGCGATATTCAGGACGGCTCGATGAATGCTCTCCGGATCAAAAGCCGCAATCGGTACCTTATCATCCGGCTGAAACACAAATTCAACATTCGATTCTTTGGCTCGCAGTGTTGATAGCTCATTCACTTCAGCGCATACAGAGTTCAGATTCTTAGCTTGCAGTTGAGGAATTCGTTCGCGACTGAACGATAGCATGTCAGTGACAAGTTCGTAGATTCTCGACTGGTTTCGTTCAACGACCGACCAACCTTCCAACGCCATATCCTTCTGATCATTTTCCAGTCCCTTGGCAATCAGGAATCCACCGCCCTTCATTCCCTGCAGAATGTTCTTGATATGGTGACTCAGTACGGCCACGGTTTGTCCCATGGCAGCAAAACGTTCCGCCTTCAGAAACGCCTCATGGAATTGACGTGCCTCGACCGCCAAAGCCGCCTGTCGCGCCACTGCAAGGATTGCGGATAAATGGTCATCCGTCAGACGACTTGATGTCGCAAATCCGGGAATGAGATCACTGGCCATGGTATCGACGTACAGTACGCCGAGTAATTCTTCGTGCCCACGCATAGGAGCGCAAATCACTTCACGCACTCCGCTGGTCGCAATACTTGCACCTCCGAATCGAGTATCCTTCAACGCGTCTGATGTACGAACGGCCTGACCCTTGTCGAGGACGTAGTTCGCGATTGATCGCGAGACATTCGCTGGATTGCCGGAACCTCCTTCATTCAAACGCTGGCGAAAAGCCGTTGGCTCCAGTTTATTCGTGTCCGTCTTCAGGAGAAAACAGCCACGATCCGCGCCGACCGCCGGCAACACAAGTTGCAGAATCTCATCCAGAAGTGAATCCTGTGTGTGAGTCGGGCGTACGAGTTCTTCGGCAACTCGATACAGCAATCGAGCATCCTGAACTTCGGTGTGATGAACGGTCATCGCTGACGCAGGCGGTACAGCGATTGTCTTAACGATAGCCGACTGTTCCTGAGCGGCTGCATCATCAATAAGTTGAACACGGCTGTCCGCCGGCGTGGATGCCCCTGAAATGTCAGTCAGCTGAAAGCTGAGCAGTGTGACACCGATTCGAACCGCATCACCATGATTCAGCGGCGAGGTCTCAATAAATCGGCCGTTGAGTCGCGTACCGTTGGCACTGTTGAGATCTTGCGCGGAAAAACGGTTGTCCACCAGGTGAATTCGCACGTGGCGTCGTGAAACTTCGCTGTCATCTAAACGAATATCGCAGCCGACACTACGACCGATTGTGGTTTCCCGGTCGTCAAGTTCAATGGAATAGCGAGTGCCCTGGTTGGGGCCGTGGACGACTAGCAGCGTTGCGATCGACACATCATCACCTGAACAGAAATAGTGGACAGAGATTTACGTGATATTGTTCTGTATACCAAGCCGTGTCAAAAATTCCTGTTCTGTTAACACTTCGATTCCCAGTTCCTGTGCTTTAGTAAGCTTGCTTCCTGCTTTCTCACCAACAACGATAAAGTCGGTCTTTTTTGAAACACTGCCGGATACTTTCCCCCCATGGTCCCGAACAAGTTGCTTGGCTTCGTCTCGGGACAATTGATTCAAAGTACCGGTAACGACCACCGTATTACCCGTCAGCCGCTGAATTTCCGCGTCCTGTGCCATCTTTGCAATGGGATCCCCCTGGTTCAGTCCCAGCCCTTTTAATTCTCGCACCTGTTTTTGGCCATATTCAGATGCAAAAAACGAATGAACTGATTCTGCAATGATCGGTCCAATATCGTCTACGGCGGCCAGTGTTTCGAGCGGCTGCTCGACGATTGACTGCATTGTTCCAAAAGCCGCTTCAATCACCTGCGCATTACTCTGACCAACCTGACGTATGTTCAGACCTGTGAGCAGTCTCCACAGCGGCCGGGATTTCGATTCGGCAATTCCCGCCAACAACCGTTGCACTGACTTTTCTCCCATTCGCTCAATTTTCTGCAACTCGGCCTGCTGAGTATGCAATCGATACAGGGAAGGAATTCCGTCAATTAGTTTTGCATCGAGCAATTGTTCGATCAGTTTTTCTCCCAACCCATCGATGTCCATGGCTGCTCGGGATGCAAAAAACACCAAACTCTCACGCAGCTGAGCCGGACATTGAGGATTCGGACAACGGATGTAGACGCCACCTTTTTCCTGTTGTGTTACCACGTGGCACTCCGGGCAGTTTTCAGGAAAGAGGAATCGTCGTTCCTTTCCACTCCGGGCCGCCGTATTGACTCGAAGAACATGCGGAATAATTTTGCCCGCTTTTTCCACGAGCACACGATCACCAAGCATGATCCCCAGCCGCTCCAGCTCATCGCGATTATGAAGGCTGGCTCGCGATACGATCGTGCCGTCAATTTCGATTGGTTTCAGTTCTGCTACGGGGGTGAGTATTCCTGTTTTCCCAACCTGGATAGAGATATTATTGACGTTAGTTTCAGCTTCGTAGCGCTCCCACTTATAGGCTTTGACCCAGCGTGGAAATTTCGATGTGGCTCCCAATTCTTTGCGCTGAGCCAGCTGATTCAGCTTCACGACAATACCATCGACTTCGAACGGCAGTTCCGGCACGCGTTCGATCATTTGTCCCAGCACCTGCAACAGCTGTCCGCATCCAGTGGCCCTGGTGACTCCCGGAGTGATCGGTATTCCCATTTGGCGAATTGCATCCAGAAAAACCAGGTAGCTGGTCCACTCGATCCCCTCACAGTGGCCGACACCGTGAGCCAAAAATCGCAGGCTTCGCTGTCGAGCGATTTGAGGGTCGAGCAGTTTGAGTGCTCCTGCGGCGGCATTACGAGGATTGCGGAACGGATCGTCGCCGCGTTCAATTTGCGTTGCCTGAAACGCAGCAAAATCGGCTCCATGAATAATGACTTCGCCTCGCACTTCTAATACGGCCGGCGGGGATTGCATGGCCAGACGTAAGGGCACGCCGCCAACAACCCGAGCGTTGGAGGTGATGTCGTCGCCGGTCGTACCGTTGCCACGGGTGACGCCTCGCACAAGCCGGCCGTTTTCGTAGACGAGCGCCAGGGCTACGCCATCGATTTTGTACTCCACGCTGTAGACAGGCGTGTCGTCTTCCAGTAATTCGCGTATTCCAATATCCCAGTCGATAATTTCCTGTTCTACAAATAGATTTTCAATCGACAGCATCGGTACGCGGTGATCAACCGAGGTGAATCCGTCGATGGGTTGGCCACCAACTTTGCGAGACGGACTGTCTTCTGACTGGTATTGTGGATTGTCAACCTCCAGCGACTGCAGACGGCGCAGTAGTTTGTCAAAGTCGCGATCAGAAATTTCTGGAGTAGCTTCGACGTAATAAAGTCGATTATGCCGTTCCAGTTCTCGGCGCAGGGTTTTGATTTCCTCTTCAATCGACAACGTCACAACGGTTCCTTTTGGTGCAAATGACTCGAGTTACTTAATTGTATCCTGGACCATGCAAGCCCCGCAATTCCCGAGAACATGCCATATTTGTCCACCATGCTTTTTCGATAGATCCCGAAAGTTGATCTGATCCTGCGTACAGCAAAGCACCTGCCCCACACCGAAATGAGCCGTACGAAGACCTGAGATGCTACCGATGATCACAGGGGCGGGCGACCCCTGTCCGGATTGGAATTCATTCGAAATATTCCCATACCGTGTATCGTCGTCGAACTGAGCGTGATATCAAAACGACTTGCTGACACCGTCTCGGAGGGAACAAAATCACCGATGTACTACGATCAGCAACTCAGAGTAACGCATGAAGGCTTTTGCCATTGGCTTCAGACTGTCAATGTGAGCCCTTATCTCTTTTTTCTCCACAATCACTCATTCCACGAAGCAACATTCCGTCCCGTGTCTTGCCAGAGATGAACGTGTGATTGGCCTTCGCAGCACAATTCACTTGTACTCATGATCCTTTAGCCGCCCGGAAACGTGGAGTAATCGAGTTCTTACACGGATTCAACATTCGAGGTGACAAACGGACAGGGTAAAATCATTGAAGATCTGTTGCACAGAGTTAGCAGGGCGGACAGTGTCCCCGAGTGAATTTCGGGATGGCATGCTGCGACGCAGACCGATCGCAGTATTGAGCAGTACATTTCTCGAGTGCGTTCGGACCACGACGAGCAATGGTGCCTGCCACAGTTGGCAAATCCGCTCGTACTCGACCTCGACCTCGACCACAACCACGACCACGACCACCTTTTCAGTTCAGGGACTATTCCGGAAATTCTTTCCCTGAAAAGATACCGAGCTCCTGTGAAATGCCATATTCACCAAATCGTCATTGGTGATTCCGGAAGCCCCCCCGTAAACTGAGCTGGTCAACTCACTAATTCTCGCGGGAAGAACACTCTTCACAAAGATCAATGGTGCCGCACAATTGACTGCTAATTTCCATCGGCAATGAGTCGAGCCGGTGGAACCTGTCCAGCAAGCAGAGAAAATGCTGCCAGCAGATCTTCTTCCATTTCCACAATGGTCGCTCCACCGGGAACAAGCAGATGGCTGCCACCAGTCATGGCGGCGATCGCCTCCATCAAATCGGTGTCGGCTCCGGCTCCTACAGAAATCGTGTGAACCACTATATCAGCATCCATCGCCTCTTTCGCTTTTGCGAAAGCATAAAGCGCTGCCCTCCACTTGGAATCCTCGCCACTGTAATTGCTGTCGATTTCGAAATCAGAGATGCCATCGCCGTCGAAGTCCGCAAGTTCATCCCAGTCCCATCCTGCAGGAAGATCATCTAAGCCGAAGCCGGATGGATACTGATTCGGCCGACCATCTGTCATCAACAGGATCGATTTCTGTGCTCCATATCGTCCTTGTTCAGCAATCAATTCAATCCCATCTTCCAGACCATAACCTAGACCGGTCGCACGGTCATAATGCCCTGATTGTTTATGAATCTGAATGGTATCAATGCCTGCGTAGTCATCCGTGAGATGCTCTCCTCCAAGATCAACTGTCACGTCTACTCCGTCATCCCATAAACCTGTCTCGCGTTTTGACGTGGTGGCGTAGGTCACTAGTCCAAGATGGTCACCGTACGCCAGATCGTCCAGAAACGCTGTGAAAAGCGACATACCTTCCTTTACGGCATGGTGCGGATAGATCGGAGCTCGCCAAAGATCTTCCGATTCATGGTTCTTCATTCGCTCAGATATCAGGTAGTGCATCAGCGTGCGGTAGCCGTATTTCTTGCGGTAGCCATTACTTTGCAGAGCACCATCAGACTTCACAAACTCAATGTAGCTTTTCCACATTGATTCACTGGTACTTTCGTTGGGTTTTCCATTGAGGGTTCCACCAGAAGATGTTTTACCTTCCTGAGGAAATGCCACGTAGTTACCGCTTCCGCTGCTTCCGCTGCTTCCTGCAAGATCCGTGTAAGTGGAGTCCGGTTTCCAGCCCCATCTCCGGCTGCCTGACCTCTGTCTCCAAACACCGGTTGCGAGAGGACTTCCCGCCGGATATTT
>Ga0315315_10002825_pt1 | contig 15879 bp, 14 predicted proteins | sample M140m3416metaG_FD_203699 | JGI IMG/M metagenome (GOLD analysis project Ga0315315, IMG submission 203699) | Ammonia-oxidizing marine archaeal communities from Monterey Bay, California, United States - M1 40m 3416 | ecosystem: Environmental > Aquatic > Marine > Intertidal zone | place: USA...
AAAGGCCTTTTAAAATTGGTTTATCCTCAATATTTACACTCAAATTATTAATTTTAAGCATTAACCTACGCTTCCTTCCAAGCTTATTCCCACAAGTTTTTGAGCTTCTACTGCAAATTCCATAGGTAGTTGTTGTAACACCTCTTTACAAAATCCATTTACAATAAGACCCACCGCTTCTTCAGGATTTAGTCCTCTTTGTTGACAATAATAAAGTTGCTCGTCACTTATTTTTGATGTTGTTGCTTCATGAGCTATGTTTGAGTCAAAGTTTTTATTTTTAATATAAGGAACTGTGTGTGCTCCACATTTATTTCCCATTAATAAAGAATCACATTGTGTATAATTACTAGAATTTTTTGCTTTAGAATTTATATCTACTAAACCTCTATATGTCATATCAGAAAAACCAGCACTAATACCTTTTGAGATTATTTTACTTTTAGTATTTTTTCCTAAGTGAATCATTTTTGTACCAGTATCTGCTTTTTGATGATTGTTAGTGATAGCAATTGAATAAAATTCACCTATTGAATTATCACCTTTTAAAATACAGCTAGGATATTTCCAAGTTATAGCTGATCCTGTCTCAACTTGTGTCCAAGATATTTTAGAATTTTTACCTTTACACAATCCTCTTTTAGTTACAAAATTATATATACCACCTTTACCATTTTCATCACCAGGGTACCAGTTTTGTACTGTTGAATACTTAATTTCTGCATCATCTAAAGCTATCAATTCTACATTCGCAGCATGTAATTGATTTTCATCTCTCATTGGAGCTGTACAACCTTCTAAATAACTTACGTAACTACCTTTGTCGGCAATTATCAATGTTCTTTCAAATTGTCCAGTTTCAGATGCGTTTATTCTAAAATAAGTTGAGAGTTCCATAGGACATTTGACTCCCTCTGGAATATAAACGAACGATCCGTCAGTAAACACTGCAGAATTAAGTGTAGCAAAGAAATGATCTGTTGTAGGAATTACTGATCCCAAATATTTTTTTACTAACTCGGGATGCTTTTGTATTGCTTCAGACATTGAACAAAAAATTATACCTTGTTTAGTTAATTCTCCTTTAAAGGTTGTAGCAACTGAAACAGAGTCAAAGACAGCATCAACAGCAATACCGTTTAGCCTTGCTTGTTCTTGTAATGGAATACCAAGTTTTTTATAAGTTTCTAAAAGCTTTGGATCTAGTTCGTCAAGACTTTTTGGTTTATCCTTCATACTTTTGGGAGCTGAATAATAATATAAATCTTGATAATCAATTTTAGGATACTTTGGTTTTTGCCATTCTGGCTCTTTTAATAATTTAAACCTTTCAAAAGCTTTTAATCTAAATTCTAACATCCACTTAGGTTCTTTTTTAATATTAGAAATAAATTTTATTACATCTTCATTTAATCCTTTTGGTGCTCGAATATTTTCAATATCAGTCGTAAAACCATATTTATAATCTTTTAATTTTTCTATATCTTTTTCTCTAGTATCCATATTTAAATTCTTTTCTCAGAGTTATCTTTAACTAAATCTTCTAAACTTTTTTGATCAAAAAAATTGTTAATATGATTTTCAAGTTCATCCCAAAGATTGTGGGTAACACATTTTGTTGCTTTACCATTACATCCTTTTTTCGATTCTTTCTTGCATTGAACTGTTTTCACTTTTTCATCAACGGCATCAAAAATATTTGTAAGCTTTATTTCTTTTGCTTTTTTATTAAGAACATAACCGCCCTGAGTACCTCTTACACTTTGAACAATTTCTTTTTTTCTTAATTTTGAAAAAATTTGCTCTAAGTAATCAAGGGAAATGCCTTGTCGTAAAGATATGTCTCTAAGAGAAACTGGATTGATATTGTCAAATCTCGCCAGGTCTGCTAAAGCCATTACCGCATATCTGCCTTTAGATGTAAGTTTCATAAATCCTTATTTTAAAGGGTATATATAAACCTGACTAAAATAGTCAAGTATCTAATAAAAAAAAAGACTAACATTTTGTCACGCAGTTGTGATAAACCTAATTTTTTTTTGAGAATAGTAATCAATGACAAAAATGGATAACAAAATTTTAGAAATATTTATTCCTGGTCCAGCTGGACGACTTGAGGCAAAATATTATAAGAGTAAAAAAAATACTTCACCTATCGCACTAGTTTTACAACCTCATCCTCAGTATGGCGGAACAATGAATAACAAAGTTGTTGTTGAAACATTTCATGCTTTTATGGAAAATGACTTTTCTGTTTGTCGAGTTAATTTTAGAGGTGTTGGAAAAAGTGATGGAGAATTTGACAATGGTCAAGGTGAACTTGCTGATGCTGCAGCAGCTTTAGACTGGCTCGAAAGAGAAAATTTTGATAATTCTCAATGTTGGGTTTCAGGTTTTTCGTTTGGTTCTCTCATTGCTATGCAACTTCTTATGCGTAGACCTGAAATTAATAGATTTATAGCTATTTCACCTCAACCAAATGTTTATGATTTTTCCTTTTTATCTCCATGCCCAACGTCAGGATTAATTGTGTATGGAAAAAAAGATGAATTAGTTCCCAGTGAACATTTAATTGAGCTTGATAAAAGACTTAGTGCTCAAAAAGGAATTAATGTTGAATTTCAGCCTGTGCCAGAGGCAAATCATTTTTTTTCTAAAAATGAAAATTTATTGGTCAAAAATTTAAATAATTATATAAAAAAAGAAACCGCTCTTTATTAAAAGTTCTCAACAAAAATTCCACCACTTGAAGAACGTTTGCATCTAGTCGTACTTGGAAACGATATGTGCATACCTTCTAAAGATCTAATTGCTAAATAAGCGAAGGCTTGTGACTCTATAAAGTCACCATCAATTTCATATTTTTCTATTGGATCTAAATATAAGTTGTTATAATTACTTTTTATACATTCAATTAAATATTCATTTTTTCTTCCACCTCCACACACCAACCATTTATAATTTGAAGCTTTATCGCGTCCATGAGTATAGCTTAATCCGTCTGCAATAAGTTTTGCTGAAAATTCAGTAATAGTTGAAGCTCCATCTTGTAAGGATAAGCCTTTAGCAAAAAAAATATCAAAATCTTTAACATCTAACGACTTGTTGTAATCAAAATTTAATGAAAAATTATCAATAGCCTGATTTAAAATGAATTGATCTGTTTTTCCAGATCTTGCTATTAGTCCATTGTTATCAAATTTATCATTTGAATTTTTTCTAATCCATTCATCTATTAAACAATTGCCTGGACCAATATCGTAAGCATAAATTTTTTCAATATCCCATAAATTTTTTTCATCCACAGTGGTTGTAATATTTGAAATACCTCCGATATTTAGAATATTTATTGGAAAGCCTATATTAAACTTCTTATTAATCTTATTCGCTAATGCGTTATGAAAAATTGGTGCTAAAGGTGCACCTTGGCCACCATTATTAATGTCATTTTGTCTAAAATTATAGATAACTTTTTTCTTAGTTAATTGAGATAATAATTTTCCATCTCCTAATTGTTTACTAATTTTTTTTTCAGGATTGTGAAAAATTGTCTGTCCATGAAAGCCTATTAAGTCAACATCTGCGTTTGATAACTTGAAAGTATCATTTACAGCTTCAGCTTGAAATAAAGTAATTTCTTTTTCTAGAGCATTAATTTCCTCTTTGTTAGATTCTAAATCCTCAGAAACTGAAATTTTTTCTCTAATTATTAATATTTTTTCAATAATTTTGCTATCATACTCAAAATATTTATTAAAAATTGAAGAAAATTCTCTTTCGCCATCTGATTCTATTATAGAGACATCTACCCCATCCAATGAGGTACCGCTCATTAAACCTAATGCTGTGTAAATCTTTCCCATTCTTATTTTTTTTTATCAAATATTGTATATTGTGGAACTATAAACTTATGAATAAATTTTTGAAAGAATTTAAAGATAGAGGGTTTTTTTATCAATGTACCAATGAAAATGAATTGTCTAATTTATTTGATAAAAAAAAAATCAAAGCTTATATAGGGTTTGATTGTACAGCAGAAAGTCTTCATGTTGGAAGTCTTCTTCAAATAATGTGCTTAAGATTATTGCAAAATCATGGTCATCAACCAATTGTACTTTTAGGTGGAGGGACGACACGAATTGGAGATCCTTCTGGTAAGGACAAAACTCGTAAAATTTTATCTGATAAAGAAATAGAAAGAAACTCCAAAAATATCAAAAAAATATTAGAGAAATTTTTACATACTAAAAACAAAAAAATAAAACCACTTTTCGTCGACAATTTTAAGTGGTTGAAGGGGCTTAATTATATTTCTTTTTTAAGAGATATTGGAAAGCATTTTACAATTAATAAAATGTTAACTTTTGATAGTGTAAAAACAAGATTAGAAAGAGAACAATCTTTGAGTTATATGGAATTTAATTATATGATTTTACAAGCATACGATTTTTTAGAATTAAATAAAAAAGAAAATTGTTTTTTACAAATTGGAGGCTCTGACCAATGGGGAAATATTGTTAATGGTGTCGATCTAATTAAAAGACACTTAAACAGGGAAGCTTTTGGTTTAACAACACCCTTAATTACTTTAGCTACAGGTGCAAAAATGGGGAAGACTGCAGAGGGAGCCATATGGCTGGATAAAAAATTTTTATCAGCTTATGATTATTGGCAATTTTGGAGAAATACTGACGACCGTGATGTATTGAGATTTTTAAAATTTTTTACGGATATTAAATGTGATGAAATAGAAAGTATAAAAAATAAAAATATTAATGAATTAAAAATTTTACTTGCAAACAAAGCAACTGAAATGTTGCATGGTAAAAACAATGCAACTAGATCCGAAAAAATAGCTAAAGAAACTTTTTCAAATAAATCATTAGGATCAAACTTACCATCAATAAATATTGACAAATCAGTTTTGGATAAGAAAATTAATATAATGGATTTTGTTGTTTTATCAGGTTTGGAAAGTTCCAAAAGTGAAGTAAAGAGACTCATAAAAGGAAATGCAATTAAGATTAATAATGAGATTATTCAGAATGAAAAATTTGTTATTGAAATAAAATTATTTAGTGAGAATTTTCTAAAATTATCTATTGGAAAAAAAAGACACCTTAAAATAAAACTTAATTAATTTTTTTTAATTTTCTCTAAAGTTCTTGTTACAAATCTTGGTGTCAAAGATTTTATAGGGTTAACAGTAGTCTTTGGGTCTTTAGGTGGTCCTTTTATCTTAAAACTTACACCAAATACTCCTTCACCAGATTTTGTTCCAACAAGAATTTTTCCTAAAAATGGTATAGAGCCAATAACTTTATTTATTGTGGTTGCTGGAACCAAAGTTCCTTTTAAACTAATTAATTTATTATATTCAAGATATCCATCCATTAGTATTGAAATGGCTGGACCAATAGCATAAATCTCATCAATTATCATTCCATTTTTATTTTTTTCAAAGTTCATTTCAAATTCTTTAAAAGTAATACCATCACCAGACAAAATGTCTGCAATACCTTGTAGGGAAGCTAAAGTTAGTAATTTTGTCAAAATTGGTAATTCTTTTAATTTGAAATCATAAATTTTTAAAGTTGAGTAAGAATTATTATTTTTTTCTGAGGAGTAAAAATCAAAAGATCCTTTCTCAAATCCTTTTATAAATTTATACCTTTTAATTAAAGGTTCAGCTTCATCCGAGTATAATGTGGTAATCTTATTTTCATTTATTGTATTTACAGTAAATTTTAACATTTTATTGCCTGAAAATTTTCCTATTAAATCTGCTTTAGTAATTTTTTGATCTTTAACTTGTAAATTTCCTTTAAAATTTTTAATTTCATATTTTTTATCAAGACGAATTTTTTTAATATCTACATTGATCTCACTATCAATATTTAAAATATCTACTGTATTTGTCTTATTTGAAAATAAATGCTCAATAACATTTTTTGCATTAAAGGATGATCCCTCTAAGAAAAATTTATTATCTTTTTTATATAAATTAATTAAGTTTTTTTGATTTTCTTCATCTGCATAATCTAAAATAATCTTATCTAAATCAATAATTTTAAATTTTTTATTTAATTCTAAGTTTTCAATTTTAATTTTGTTATTTTTTTCACTTAGAGAAATAGATGGAATTGAAAATTTATTTTTTCTTTTGTTATTTGCTTCTAAGGAAATAATTGTTTGTAGTTTTTGATCTTTTTTAAAATTTAAAAAATTGATTAAAAAAGGATTATCATTAATTTTCAAAGATGTTTTAAGATTAAAAAATTTATTTTTTTTCTTAAAGTTATAGCTGATGTGATCATTCTTATTTTGCAACAAAATATCTCCACTGCCGTTGATCTTTAAATTATCTTTTTCATAATCTAAATCTAATTTATTATTTATAAAATTTATATTATTTCTTATTTTTGGAAAAAAATTTTTTAAATTTGAGTTGTTTAAAATAGAAAATTCATTGACTAATAATTTTGAAGATATTTTATAATCTTTTAATTTAAATTTTTCATTAAATTTTAAGTAAAAAAAATTTTTTGAACTGAATTTAACATTTTCTATGTCAAAACTTGAAAAAAAAGGTTTTATTAATAATTCAATATTTTCTTTATTTAAATAAATTTCTTTATTTTCAATCTCTCCTTCAACAAAAAATTCTTTATCTAAATTTTTAATTTCTATATTTTTCGAAAATAGTTTTAAATCATTTAGTGAGAAGTTAATATCATTGAAAACTATATAATCTTTTTTATATTCAAAAATAAAATCTATCTTATTAATATTTAATTTTTTTATTGAGCTTAAGCCACCATTTTTTACAAAACCTTTTATGATTAAATTATCTTTTATATTTCCCTGCTTATCAAATTCGACCTTAATGTCAGCTATCAAATATCCCTTTTTTATTATCTTTTCTAAAATGAATAATTCTGGTGACTGTTTTAAAGATCTTATAAATGAAATGAGGTTATTGATTTTTAAAGATTTTGTAGAAATTTCTAAATTTTCAAATGAAAATTTTCTATCGAATAAAGATTTTATAGAAATTTGAGTTTTAAGATTTTCAATTTCTAAAGTTTTATTTTTAATAATAAGTTTTGGACCAATTGTATTAACATCGACTTTTAATTCAAAAGGATTTAATACTAATTGAATTTTCTTTAATTCTATATCTAGATTTTCATTAAAATCTTTTAATATACTTGTGATTTGACTATTAAAATTATTTGTTTGAACACCTACGGTACTCAAATAAGTAATTAATACCACTAAAATTAAAAATATTGATACAAGAAAACTTAAAATTATTTTTTTCATTTAATTTTGTAAAGGGATTGTTCTAAAAAACTATCTATATCTCCATCTAAAACTTTATCTGGACTAGTACTTTCAAAATTTGTTCTGTTATCTTTTACAAGTCTATATGGTTGAAGAACATAAGATCTAATTTGATGACCCCACCCTATTTCAGATTTTGTTATTTCGTTATTTTGATTTTCTTTTTCTTTTTTTTTGATTTCAAAATCGTAAAGTCTTGCTTTTAACATATTCATGCATGTTTCTTTATTTTTGTGTTGGGATCTTTCGTTTTGACATTGAACAACAATTTTTGATGGTAAATGAGTTATTCTCACTGCACTATCAGTTGTGTTAACATGCTGCCCTCCTGCACCACTAGAGCGATATGTGTCAATTCTCAAATCTTTATCTAAAATTTCAATATTAATATTATCGTCAACAACTGGGTATACCCATACGCTAGCGAAGCTAGTATGCCTTCTAGCGCCTGAATCAAATGGGGAAATTCTTACTAATCTATGAATGCCAGACTCCTTTTTAAGCCATCCAAAAACATAATCACCCTCAATTTTGATTATAGATGACTTAATGCCAGCTTCATCTCCTTTATGTTCGCTTATCAAATTTGATTTAAATTTTTTATTATCAGACCATTTTAAATACATTCTTCGTAACATGTCTGCCCAATCTTGACTTTCTGTTCCTCCTGCACCAGCGTGAATTTCTATATAGCAATCAAGAAAATCAACCTCACCTGACAAAAAACATTTAATTTCATTATCTTTTGCTATATTTCTCAAATTTTTAATATTTTCAGATATTTCAACTTTAATTTCTTGGTTATTTTCTTGTAAAGCTAATTCATTTAACTCATTTAAATCTCTTAATTTTTCGTTTGTTTCATTTAAAGAATTTATTAAATTTTCGAATAATTTTTTTTCTTTTACGACACTTTTTGAAAATGCTTTATCTTGCCAAAAATTAGCATCAAGCATTTTTTTATTGTGATTTTCTAATTTAGAGTAGATGTTATTTTTTTCAAAGATACTCCTTAACTCTATGATTTATCTTTTCAATTTCTTTTTTATAATTTAAATAATTATCATCCATTAATAAAATCTTAATATATTGCTTGAGTCTAATCTATTTTTATTTGAATACAATACATTTCCATTAATAACATTTTTACTTTTATAAGCCTCTATAATTGTATCTCTTGAAGAGAATTTTACCTTTTGTCCTGTTAGAGAGTCTACAACCATCATAGTAATGCCATCAGAAACTTTAAATGGCCTTGCATCAGATTTTTTAATAGCATTTTCTACAAAATTTTTAAAAATAGGCAGTGCTGTTTTTGAGCCAGTTTCAAATTTTCCTAATGGTGCTGGATTGTCCATGCCAACGTATACACCAATAACTAAATTTGATGTAAAACCAATAAACCAAGCATCAGTATTTTCATTTGTAGTTCCAGTTTTTCCAGCCAAGTTCAGTTTTAAATCTCTAAGTTTTTTTCCTGTCCCTCTCTGAATAACCCCTTCTAGCAATGATGTAATCTGATAAGCTGTTTGAGCTGAAAAAACTTGTTTGTGATTATCTTTTATTTCAGGATAATAGCCACTAGTAAAAGAAATTTGATCACAATTTTCACATGATCTCTTATCATTATTTATGATTGTATTTCCCTCACTATCTTGAATTCTGTCTATTAATATTGGTTCAACTAATTTTCCACCATTAACGAAAGCAGAATATGCTGAAGTTAACTTTAATAATGTTGTTTCAGCTGACCCTAAAGATATTGAAAGTAATTCTTTTGGATCATCATATATACCAAGTGTTTTTGAAAAATTAACAATTTTTTTGGTACCTAAATCTTGTGCAATCCTTACTGTCATCAAATTTCTAGATTTTTCTAACCCTACTCTTAAGGTTGATGGTCCATAAAATTTTTTTCCATAATTTTCTGGTTTCCACATTTTTAAATCAGAACCTTGGTCTAATACTAGTGGCGCATCAAGTACTAATGAAGAAGGAGTGTAAGAATTTTCTAAAGCTAATGCGTAAATAAAAGGTTTTAATGCTGATCCAGGTTGTCTTAAAGCTTGGGTAGCTCTATTGAATTCACTATTTTTAAAACTAAATCCTCCACTTAAAGCTAAGACTCTTCCAGTGTAAGGATCCATAACAATAATACCACCATTTATTTTTGGTATTTGTTTTAAACTATATTTGTTATTTCTAATTTTTTTTACAAAAATTATATCCCCAGTTTTTAATATTTCATTGAACTCTTTCTTCGTCCAAGAAATCTCTTTAAATTCTATAATGCCATCAATTTTATCTTGTGTTTCAATTTCAGCAGAAAATTTATTGACTTCTTTTATAATTGCAATTTTCCAATTTAAAGATTTTTCTAAACTAAAATCTTCTAAACCTTCATACCAATTAGAATTATAAATTTTATTTTTTAGTGGTCCACGCCATCCCTTTCTCTTATCGTATTTAACAAGACCATACCTTAAAGATTCTGTGGCAATTTTTTGTAAACTCAAATCAATTGGAGTATTAATATTAAAACCTTGCTTATATACTTTTTCATATGAAAGTTTTTCTATAATATTTTTTCTTACATCTTCAATATAATATTGTGCATCCTCAGAAAAAATTTTTTCTTTTTTTTTTAACTTAATGTTTTTTTCAGTAAGTTCTTTGTACTTTTGAGAAGTAATAAATTTATTATCAAGTAAATTTTTTAGCACTAAATCTCTTCTAAATTTTGCTAGTTCGATATTTCTGTAAGGATTATATTTACTTGGAGCCTTTGGTAATGCTGCTAATAAAGCTGCTTCTTCATAATTTAGATTTTTAATTGATTTGTCAAAATACTCTAAACTAGCTGCAGCAACACCATATGCACCACTTCCAAGATATATTTGATTTAAATATAGCTCTAAAATTCTTTCTTTTGAAAGAGCTCTTTCAATTCTAAATGCCAAAATCGCCTCTTTAATTTTTCTATTTAAGCTAACTTCATTGGTCAATAGGAAATTCTTTGCTACCTGTTGAGTTATAGTCGATGCACCCTCGAGCCTTTTTGATGTCATCACGTTTTTAATGTTATTAATTATAGCTCTTATGACACCTTTTGCATCAACTCCTGGATGTGAGAAAAAATTTTTGTCCTCAGCCGATAAGAATGAATAAATTACATTTTTTGGTATAGAGTCATATGGAACAAAAACTCTTTTTTCTTTTGAAAAATCTGCAACTAAGTCTCCTTTTCCTGAAAATACTTTGCTAGAAACTGGAGGTTTATAATTCTTTAAAAACTTATAATCTGGAATATTATTTGAAAAATTCCACAGGACTGTAAATATCACAAAAGACAATATTAGCAAAAAAGCAACAAAAGCTGTCAATATATTCTTAATTAATTTACTCATTTTGATTTCATTATATATAGGAATTTGTTAAAGATAAGGCATAGTAAAAAACAAAATTTTTATAAATTTAAATATGAATCAATCAAAAAAATATATATGGAAAAAAATTTATACATTGATGCTTCGCATCCAAACGAAACTAGAGTTGTACTTAAATCTGACAACAATATTGAGGATTACGAGTACGAGGGTTTAAAAAATAACCTAATTAAAAATAATATTTATTTAGGAAAAGTTAGTAGAATAGAACCATCTCTTCAAGCTGCTTTTGTAGATTTTGGAAGAGAGAGACACGGCTTTTTATCATTCAATGACATTCAATCAGATTATTATCAAATTCCAAAAAGTGATCTAGATATTATTAAACAAGAAGAAGAAAAAGCTAGAGAAGAATTATCAAAAGAAGTTGAAGCTAAAGAGGAAGAAAATTTGGCTGAAGGTAAATTAGAAATTGATGATCCCATAGAAAAACAAGAGCAAAAAGATAAAGAACTTTTAGATAATGAAAAACAATTAAAATTTGAAAATAAACCAAAATTCAAAAGATATAAAATTCAAGAAGTAATCAAACCTAATCAAGTTATATTGGTTCAAGTTATTAAAGATGAAAGGGGTCAAAAAGGAGCTGCTTTAAGTACCTTCATATCTATTGCAGGGAAATATATAGTTTTAATGCCCAACACTCCAAAGGGAGGTGGAATTTCAAGAAAAATTTTTAATCCTGCGGACAGAAAAAAAATTAGAGCAATTTTAAATGAAATTGAAATTCCAAAAGAAATGGGATTAATTGTTAGGACTGCTGGAAGTAATAAAACTAAAAATGAAATCAATCATGATTTGAAAACACTAATCAATACTTGGAATCAAATAAAAGAAAACGCACTTAATTCAATAGCACCATCATTGATACATCAAGAGAGTGAAATTATTAAAAGAACTTTGAGAGATATGTATGATGAAAATACAAAAAATATAATAATTGAAGGTAATGAAGGATATAAAAAAGCACAGAATTTTATGAAAATGATGATGCCATCTCATACCAAAAAAATTAAGAAATATAGAGGTAAGACACCTTTATTTATTCAAGAAGGAATTGAACAAAAATTAAATCAAATTTTTGACTCAGAAATCAAATTAAATTCAGGCGGTTACCTAGTTATTAATCCAACTGAGGCATTAGTTTCAATAGATATAAATTCTGGAAGCTCAATTAAACAAAAAAATGTTGAAAGTACTGCTCTTGATACAAACTTGGAGGCAGCAGATGAAATTGCAAGACAAATCAAGATAAGAGATTTATCGGGATTAATTATAATAGATTTTATTGATATGTTAAGTTTTGGTAACAGAAAACTAGTAGAAAGAAGACTTAAAGAAAAATGTAGATCTGATAGGGCCAGAATTCAAATTGGAAGAATAAGTAATTTTGGATTGTTAGAAATGTCAAGACAAAGACTGCGAGAAAGCGTGATAAAGTGGAAAGTTAATCTTACAGATGAGTCTTTTGCTTTAAAGTTGCTCAAACTAGTAGAATTAAAAGCAGTATTAAACAAAGCAAAATTTGTTGACCTGAAAGTTTGTGAAAAAATTTATAATTTTTTAAAAGAAAATTTTATTAAGGATCTAACTTATTTTGAAAAAAAGAATAAAATTAAAATTGATATTATAACTGATAACTCTTTGATAATTCCTGAATATATAATTGATGTAAAGAATAAATCAAAAAAAACAATTGAATTGATCGAACATTTTGAAAATTTAAAAAATCTTGATCAACAAAAGAAAGAAGGAAATATTATTGAATTTAAAGATAAAAAGAAATTTAAGAAAAAACCATTTAAAAGAAAAAAATTCTTTAAAAAAGTTAAATAATTCCTTCTGTTGGTGAAGAGGGTTTTCCCATTAAATTCTTTTGAATTCTTCCAGAAAGGTATGATTGCCTTCCTGCTATCACAGCATTTTTGAATGCTAAGGCCATATTGAATGGTTTTTTTGCTTTTGCTATTGCTGTATTTACTAAAACTCCATCACATCCTAATTCCATAGCAATTGTTGCGTCTGACGCTTGTCCTAATCCTGCATCAATAATTAAAGGCAATTTAGTTTGAGCTCTAATAATTTTTATATTTATTTTATTTATAATACCTAAGCCTGAACCTATTGGTGCAGCTAATGGCATGATTGCACAAGCTCCGGAATTTTCTAGTCTTTTTGCCATTAATGGATCATCATTACAATAAACCATTACTTTAAAACCCTCCTTAGCAAGCACTTCCGTTGACTTAAGAGTTTCAATCATCTCAGGAAATAAATTTTTTTTATCACCTAGTACTTCAAGTTTTACTAACTTCCAACCACCTATTTCTCTTGCTAATCTTAGAGTTCTTAAAGCTTCTTTTGAATTAAAACATCCAGCCGTATTTGGAAGATAAGTTATTTTTTTTGGATCAATATAATCCATTAATAAAGGTTTTTTTTTATCTGTAATATTAACTCTTCTAACAGCTACTGTTACAATATTTGCTCCAGATAATTTAATAGCTTTTGCACATTCACTCATATCCTTATACTTTCCAGTACCAACTATTAATCTAGACTCAAACTTCTTATTAGCTATAATAAATTTATCTTTTAGCAATTTTATCCCCCTCCGATAAAATGAACAATCTCAATTATATCATTTTTTTTTAGTTTAATTCTATTTAGTTTTTTTTTATCCAATATTTCTTGATTTAATTCAATCGCTATTTTTTTAGTTGATACGTTTAAATCGTTTAGAAGTCTTTGAATTTTATAATTTTCATCAATAGACTTTATTTTTCCATTTAATTTAATTTTTATTTTTTTTATTTTTTTCATCGTATATAAGAGGTATATGAATAATAAAATTATTATTATTAATGGGCCAAATCTTAATCTATTAGGTGAAAGAGAACAATCACAATATGGATCAATTACATTTGATGAATTAAAAAAAAATTGTATAAAAAAATCGAAAGAATTAGGTCTAATTATTGAGTTTACACAGTCAAATATAGAGGGTGAGTTAGTCGATCAAATTCAAAATTCTTTAAAGCAATATGATGGAATAATTATAAATGCTGCTGCATTCACTCATACGTCAGTAGCTATTAGGGATGCTTTAAGTATTTTTAAAAAACCTATAATTGAACTACACATATCAAATATATATAAAAGAGAGGAATTTAGACAGAAATCATTAATAAGCGATATAGTAACAGGGGGAATTTTTGGTTTAGGTGATAACGGTTATATTTTAGCCATAATTGCGATGCAAAAGCTTCTTGAAAAATGAAAATAGATAAAAAAATAATTAAAGAATTAAGTGATTATTTAGATGAGTTCAATCTTACAGAATTAGAATATACTGAAAAAGATACGAAAATAAAAGTCTCTAAAAATAATATTTCAATAAGCAATCAATCTTTACCAAAAAATAATAATCTAAAATCTAATAAAGAAGTTTCTGACGCTATAAACCAAAAAACTGGAACTCATGTTACTTCACCAATTATTGGTACTGCTTACCATGCTCCTGAACCAGGTGCTAAAAAATTTGTTGAAGTTGGAAAAAAGATCAAAAAAGGTGATACTGTTATGATAGTCGAAGCAATGAAAACAATGAACCACGTTCCTTCCTCTGCAGATGGTGTTGTAAAAGAAATATGTGTGCAAGATGGTCAACCTGTTGAGTTTGGACAAACAATTATCATTTTAGAATAATGTTTAAAAAAATCTTAATTGCAAACCGTGGGGAAATTGCAGTCAGAGTAATTAGGGCATGTAAAGAATGGGGTATATCTACAGTAGCGGTTCATTCTGATGTTGATAGAGATAGTATGCATGTTAGGCTCGCAGATGAAAGTATTTGTATAGGATCTCATCAACCAGCTAATAGTTATTTAAATATACCAGCACTGTTATCAGCAATTGATTTAACTGGTGCTGAGGCAGTTCATCCTGGTTACGGATTTTTATCTGAAAATGCGAATTTTGCTAAAGTATTAGAAGATAATAAAATTAAGTTTATCGGAGCTTCATCAAAACATATAAAAATGATGGGCGATAAGATTCAAGCAAAAAAAATTGCAAAAGAAAATGGCTTACCTGTCATAGAGGGATCAGAGGGTGGTGTTAAAGATATTTTAGAGGCTAAAAATCTTAGTAAAAAAATAGGATTTCCTGTTTTGATAAAAGCTTCAGGTGGTGGTGGTGGAAAAGGAATGAAAATAGTAAATAAAGAAGAAGAATTTGAAAATCTTTTTTCTACAGCAAAATCAGAAGCTATGAAATATTTTGGTAATGATGAAGTTTATATAGAAAAATTTTTTCAAAATCCTAGACATATAGAAGTTCAAATATTAGCTGGAAAAAATAGAACAGTTCACTTACATGAAAGAGACTGCTCTGTTCAAAGAAGACACCAAAAATTAATTGAAGAGACACCAAGTCCAGTTTTAAATAATGATATTAGAAAAGATTTATTTGAAAAAACTGTTAACATGGTAAGAAAAATTGGCTATGAGGGAGCTGGAACTGTGGAATTCATTTATGAAGATGGAAAATTTTATTTTTTAGAAATGAATACAAGAGTTCAAGTTGAACACCCTGTTTCAGAAATGGTTACTGGTATTGATATTATTAAAGAACAAATACACATTGCATTTACTGGCGAAACTGCACTAAAACAATCTGACATTAACCCAAGAGGCCATGCTATAGAATGTAGAATTAATGCTGAAGACCCAAGTAAAAATTTTCAACCTTCTCCTGGAACTATTGGTTTGTGTCATCAACCCTCTGGATTTAGAACGAGAGTCGATGGAGCTATATTTCAAGGATATAAAGTAACACCATATTATGACAGTATGGTTTGCAAACTTATTTGTCATGGAAGAAATAGAGTTGAGGCTATTCAGAGGATGAATAGATCATTAGATGAATTTGTTATAGAGGGCATAACTACAACTATCCCACTACATAAAAAATTACTTAATCATAAAAAATTTTTAAATTCCGATTTCAATGTGAGTTGGCTAGATAAAGAAAAAATTATTTAATAACAACCGACAAGCCAAATATCATAAACTGGATGATCAAA
>Ga0315315_10002827_pt1 | contig 15870 bp, 14 predicted proteins | sample M140m3416metaG_FD_203699 | JGI IMG/M metagenome (GOLD analysis project Ga0315315, IMG submission 203699) | Ammonia-oxidizing marine archaeal communities from Monterey Bay, California, United States - M1 40m 3416 | ecosystem: Environmental > Aquatic > Marine > Intertidal zone | place: USA...
TTCAATATTGGTAAATTAGTAACTTTTCTAACTGATATGGATATTAAAACCTCTGGTATGACAGTGGATAGATGGTGTGGATCATCTATGGAAGGTATCCATATTGCTGCAGGAAAAATAGCGATGGGATCTGGAAAAGTTTTTATATGTGGTGGAGTTGAAAGTATGACAAGGGTTAATACTGGTTTTGACTCTATGCCTTATCCTTATACTGAAAAAGATAATCCAAATGTTTATTTTTCTATGGGTACTACTGCAGAAAATGTTGCTAAAAAATATTCAATTTCGAGAACTGAACAACAAGAGTTTGCAATATCAAGTCATCAAAAAGCATTCGAAGCTCAATCAAAAGGAAATTTTGATAATGAGATTGTCAATATTGGAAAATGTTCACAAGATAGCAATATAAGACCAAATAGCAATCAAGAGAAATTAGATGGATTAAAGTTAGCATTTGATCAAAATGGAACTGTCACAGCTGCAACGTCTTCACCACTTACAGATGGTGCTGCTGCAACTATAATTTGTGAAGAACAATATGCAAAAGATAATAATTTAGAAATATTAGCAAGAATTGTCTCAACAGCGGTTCAAGGTTGTGAAGCTGATACAATGGGTTTAGGTCCTATTGGTGCATCCCAAAAAGCACTGGCAAGAGCTAAATTAACGATGAAGGATATTGATATTATAGAAATAAATGAAGCATTTGCCTCTCAATCAATAGCGTGTATTAAGGATTTAGAAATAGATACAAATAAAATTAATTTAGATGGAGGTGCGCTAGCATTAGGTCATCCTCTTGGTGCAACTGGAGCAAGGATTACCGGAAAAGCAGCTCAATTATTAAAAAGAGAAAATAAAAAATACGCATTGGCTACTCAGTGTATTGGCCTTGGAATGGGTATTGCTACAATTATTGAGTCTGTATAATAAATTTCAAAATGCAACAATTACCTTTTGATAAACGATCTGGAAAAATATGGTTCAATAATGAATTGTGCGATTGGCAAGATGCAAGAGTTCATATTATCAGTCATGGAATGCACTATGCTAGTTTAGTTTTTGAAGGTTTAAGAGTTTACAATACAAAAATTTTCAAATTAAATGAGCATACAGATAGACTATTTAATTCTGCCAAAATTTTAGATATGAAAATTCCTTATTCATATGATGAAATCATTGAAGCAACAAAAAAACTTGTCTCTGATCAGAATATTCAAAACGGATATGTAAGACCTTTTGTTTGGAGAGGAAGCGAAATGATGGGAGTTTCTGCACAGAATACCAAAATTAATGTAGCTATAGCAATATGGGATTGGCCAACTTATTTTGATGCTGAATTAAAGTTAAAAGGTATAAAATTGAATATTTCTAAGTGGCAAAGGCCACCTCAAAATTCATCACCTTGGGAGAGTAAAGCTGCTGGTTTATACATGATTTGCACACTTTCTAAACATCAAGCAGAAAAAGATGGGTACACAGACTCACTCATGCTTGATCATGAGGGTAATATAGCTGAAGCAACAAGTGCAAATATATTTTTTAAAGATGAAAATAATGACTTACATACACCTATACCAGACTCATTTTTAGATGGCATTACCAGAAAAACAGTTATTGATTTAGCAAAATCAAAAAATATTAAAGTCATTGAGAGAAAAATCTCTCCTAAAGAAATTTCTAATTTTAAAGGATGTTTTATAACGGGTACAGCTGCAGAAATTACACCTGTAGGAAATATCCTAGACAATAAATTTGAAGTTTGTGATTTAATTAAAGATCTTTCTTCAAGCTATGAAAAATTAGTTGGAAAAAATTAAAACTATCTATTAATTCCTCTTAGTCTTTCTGATCTTCTTCTTAAAAGTTCAGCAGTAACTAAAATTAAAGTAGACATTACAATTAAACATGTTGCAACTGCCATTATCGTTGGGCTTAATTGTTCTCTTAATCCTACCCACATTTGAATTGGAATAGTAGTATTTTCTAATCCAGCCAAGAATAATACAACTACAACTTCATCAAACGATGTCACAAAAGCAAATAGTGCACCAGAAATTACGCCAGGCATAATTAAAGGCAGGGTGATTTTCATAAATGTATTTACAGGGTTACTTCCCAAACTTGCTGCAGCTCTTGTTACACTATGATCAAAACCAGACAGAGTTGCTGTAACTGTAATTACAACAAATGGAGTTCCTAAAATTATATGCGATAATACAATTCCAGTATGTGTTGCAGCCAATCCTACTTTTGCCATAAAGAAAAAAATTGCAGTTCCAGAAATAATTAAAGGAACAATCATTGGTGAAATTAATAAAGCCATGAAAGCTGCTTTATAAGGCATGTGTCTACTGCTCAAACCTAGAGCGGCTACTGTTCCAAGAATTGTAGATCCAATTGTAGCGAAGAAGGCAATAATTAAACTATTCTTTGTTGCTAATCCCCAAGGGTTTTTTGTTCCAAAAATCATATCTTCATACCATCTTAATGAAAAACCTTCTGGATCAAGTGCTAACATTTTTGCTGAAAAGTGAATATATTGCTCTGCGTTAAACGAAAGTGGTAAAATTACAAATAACGGTGCAATTAAAAAAAAGAATACCAGTCCACAAAATGTTAAATAGGTGTAATGCCATATTCTATAATTTAAAGGTGTGTGATTTGGTAATGCCATATGTTATCCTAATTTAATATTATCTATTCCAACAAGTTTGTTATAAACCCAATAAATTGCTAAAACTCCAACCAGCAACATTGTTCCAAGTGCTGATGCAAAAGCCCAGTCTAATGAACTTTTCATATGATAAGCAATTGTATTACTAATTAAAGATCCGCTTGCACCTCCAACTAACGCAGGAGTAATGTAATAACCAATAGCTAAGATGAACACCAATAAACATCCAGCACCAATACCTGGGATAGTTAAAGGGAAATAAATTTTTACAAAAGATACAAGAGGTGTTCCACCTAATGATTTACCTGCTCTCATTAAACTTGGGGATATAGTTTTCATCACACTATAAAGAGGCAATACCATAAAAGGTAATAATATTTGTGTCATAGCAACAAATGTACCAATGACATTATACATTAGTTCAGGTCTATTATCATCTGCAGCTAAACCTAGCCAAACAATCAAGTCGTTTATGGGTCCCTGTTGTTGAAGTAAAACCATCCAACTAGAAGTTCTTACCAACAAGGACGTCCAAAAAGGAAGTAATACACAAATCATTAATAAATTGCTGTATTTCATTGGTAAAGTTGCGAGTAAATGTGAAATTGGGTATGCAAGAATAAAACAAAAAAGAGTAACCCAAAAAGCTACATTTATGGTTCTCATCCATAAAATTTTATAAATTCTTCTGTCTTCTTCTACTTGAACTATATTTTTATCCTGATCAAATCTCATATCCACACCTTTTAGATATTTTGCATATGACCAGTTAGGAGCTGCATTCCTTAAAGCAACTAAGTATTCAGGCTGACCCCATCTTTTATGAATTTTAATGAATTGTTCTTTATAATTTCCTTCTTCTACCTTTTTTAATTTTCTAACAGTTTTTTTAATTAAACTACTAAAACCTGATTTTTCATAATTTAATCTTGCAATAATCTTTCCATAAGTTTTGTTTTCTTTTAAATATTTTAAATCCTCATATATGGCTTTATAAACAGGCTCATCTGGCAAATCTTGTCCATCCCAACTTTCCATTGCTTTAAATGTTTTAGGAAGCATTTTTGTAATCATTCGATCATCAACACTTCTAAATAGCATGTCTCCAATTGGAAATACGTAAATAATTAACAGAAATAAAAATAATGGAGCGACTAATAAAACTGCTTTTAATTTATTTTTTCTCTCAGCTTTTTTAAGACTTTGCTCAAGAGGTATACCGTCAGATGATAAAATTTGTTCTTTGCTCATAATTAAAAAAAAGGGCGGTTAGTTTTATGTAACCGCCCTAATATTATAATAAAAATTTAATCTATAAAACTAAATTATAGACCAGCTTTCATTGCTTCCCATTTCTCATTAATCTCGTCCTGGTTATCTGCCCAGTAGTCAGGATTCATAAGAATGTGGCTTTTTAAGTTAGCAGGAGCTGTTGGCATATGTGGTACCATGTTAGTTTTACCATCTTTAAACCAAGGCTCTCCAGCTTCCATAATAGCAATAGAAGATTTTCTCCAAGGAGCGTAAGCAATATACTTAGCACTTCCTGCTAAACCTTCTGTACTAGTCATTTCAGCAAGAACTTTTAATGCACTACCGTCAGCATAGCCTGGACCATCTTTAACTAATGCAAAATATTCATAGTCAAGAATTTGAGCATCCCAAACTTGAACTAATGGAGTTCCTTCCATTTGCGCGTTAAAGAATCTACCATTCCAACCTGTTGCCATTACTACTTCACCGTTAGCAAGTAGTTCTGGTGGTTGAGCTCCAGCATTCCAGAATACACATCCACCATTTGGATCTGTACATAGTGCTTTGATTTTATTTAAAGCTCTATCGATACCAGCACCTTCCATTTTTCTGTAAAGTAAATCTCCACCAGCTTGTGCTCCGCTAGCTTTTACTCCATCAGCAACCAATGCGATCTCTAAGTTAGACATTGCACCTTTGTAGATTGCTCTTTTACCAGGAAACTTTTTAGTATTGAAAAAGTCTTTAATAGTTTTTGGTTTTTTATCTCCAATTTTTTCATCATTATAAGCAAAGTTCCAAGAGTACAGAATGTTTCCAACTGCACATTTAGATGGCATGCTTGTAAAGAAGTCTTGACTTGCAGGCGTTCCATCTGGAGCGGCTTGGAAGTCTTTGTCAAAATCGAATTCATGGAAAATTCCCTCGTCACATCCAATAATTGTGTCTTTTGCGTACACATCCATGATGTCCCAAGTAATTGCTCCAGCTTCTTTTTGAGCTTTAATTTCTGATAATCCACCAGTGTAGTCTACCCAGTTTACAGGTATTCCTAATTTTGCCGCTGTAGGATCACCATACCCTAATTTTTGTGACTCTGTGTAAGCTCCACCCCAAGACACTACAGTAACTGCAAATGCTGAAGTTGTTACAGAAAGTACAAAAGAAAGTGCAAGTAATAATTTACTTAATTTTTTCATTTATTCTCCTATTTAACGTTAACGTTTAGTTTTTATAAAGTGAAAGTAAAACAAGATAGGAAAGCTGAGTCAACAGCTGATTACATTAAATTAAATGTAGTGTAATTATTTAATATTTTTAATGTTATTTTGGATCTAACGCTCTACAGTCCACACTATTCCAACCAATATTTATCTCTTTACCTTCTTTAATATCCATTCTGCTGGAACTATTTGGAACTTTTAAAATAAATTGTTTGTTACCTAATAGATCTACTCTTAATCTTGTATGGTCGCCATGGTAAATGACTTCTTCAATTTTACCTTTATGGTTATTATCCATTGTTGTCTCAGGATCTATAAGTGCTCTTTCAGGTCTCAAAGATACTGTTGTTTTTTCTCCTTTTGCTTTTGCAACAATCGGATTTGCTAAAATTTCTGTACCTGAATTTAGTTTAACTTTACATTTATCTCCTGACACATCTGATACTTCACCTGCAAAAGTATTGTTCTCACCAATAAATTCTGCAACAAATGAATTAACTGGTCTTTCATACAATTCATCTGGACTTGAAAGCTGTTGAACTTTACCATCATTAAATACTGCAATTCTATTAGACATCGTTAAAGCTTCTGTTTGATCGTGGGTAACATATACAACTGTTACTCCGATACTTTCGTGAATATGTTTTATTTCGTACTGCATGCTCTCTCTTAGGTTTTTATCTAAAGCACCTAAAGGCTCATCCATAAGCACAAGTTTTGGATCAAATACTAAAGATCTTGCAACAGCAACACGTTGTTGTTGACCTCCTGATAATTGCATTGGCATTCTTGCTTCAAAACCTTGTAGAGAAACCATAGATAATGCTTTATCTACTTTTTTATCAGCCTCATCTTTTGGAATTTTTCTTACTCTTAAAGGGAATGCTAAATTTTCATAAACTGTCATATGAGGAAATAAAGCATAATTTTGAAATACCATTCCTATCCCCCTTTTATGTGGAGGAATGTCTGAAATAACTTTATTATCTAAATATATTTGTCCGTTAGTTGGTGTTTCAAACCCAGCCAACATCATCAAACACGTAGTCTTCCCTGAACCTGAAGGTCCAAGCATTGTAACAAACTCACCCTCTTCAATATCTAGATTTAAACCTTTTACGACAAGTTGTTTGCCATCGTAACTTTTATCTACATTCTCAAATCTTACAAAGTGATCATTACCCATACGACTTTAAAACATTAGTTAGATTGATAATCAAGCAGTTTATTTGATATATAATTCTTTGCTCATATTACAAAATAATTCACTTCCAGTTTCTGTAACTCTGATAGCCTCTGAAGCTTCAACTCCCCAATCACCAAATTGCATTACAGCAATCATATGAAAACAAACATTGGGTTTTAAAACAGTCATGTCCCCTTTATATATATTAAGAGTATGCTCACCCCAGTCTGGCGGATAGCCAATACCAATTGAATAACCAGTTCTAGACTTTTTTTCAATTCCATACTTATCTAATACTTTCCAAAAAGCTTGAGCAACATCATCTGCTGTATTTCCGGGTTTTGTAGCGTCGATACCCGCCTCTAAAGCTTCAATGGTTTTTTTCATGGTATCAATTTTTAATTGATCAGGTTTTCCAAGTAATATGGTTCTAGCCATAGGAGCATGATATCTCTTATAAACTCCTGATAGCTCAATTATAGTCGCCTCACCCTCTACAAATTTATCTTGAGATGCAGTTAAATGAGAGGCAGAAGTTCCTTTTCCAGTTGGAAGTAAAGTTGCAATACTAGAATATTCTCCCCCAAATTCCTCTGTGCCATAAAATAATGTTTTTTGAATTTCACCTACAGCATCACACTGCCTAACACCTGGATTAATTACTTCCATTGCAGTTTTCATTCCTTTTTCAGAAATTTTTGCAGCTGATTTCATAAATCCAATTTCAGTATCTGATTTAACCAGTCTTACCCAGTTAACTAATCTATCACTATCAACTATCTTTGCATTAGGTAAACCTTGTTTTATTTTTTCATGACAAAATGCTGTATAGTAATGCGCATCCATCTCTACACCAACACAAAGCTTGTCCCATTTTTTCTCTTTAATAATTTGAACTAGATAATCATATGGGTGTTTCGGCCATGTATGAATATAATTTTCATCATAAACAATAATATTTTCATTTTTTAGATAAGACTTTATATATGCTCCACCAGCGTCTTGAGCTCTAACAAAACATAAAGGCTCGTCTGCATTAACATGAACTATTGCACATTGTGCATAATAAAAAGACCATGCATCATAACCAGTTAAATAGTTTAGATTGTTCGTATCATGAGAGATCAATAATTCGATGCCTTTATCTTGCATCATTTTCTGAGTTTTTTTTAATCTGTCTTTGTATTCTTCTTTTGTAAAAAGCATTAGTTAGTTTGGAACAGTTTTCCAAATCCTTTCACAGAATTATTTTTATCTATTTTAACGAGTGTATCCCAAATCAAAGCCTGATTGCTAGATAAAACGGTAATGTCTAATTTTTTTTCTAATTTATCAATTATTGGTAAAACTGGTAAAGCTGTACATGAAACAAATAAGGCCTCCGCACCATTTAAATCTATTTTAGATAAAACTTCATACAAATAATCTTGGTCAACTTTACCAATGTCATAATCAGCTTCTATATCAAAATAAGCGTTTGAAGTAATTTCAAACCCTTCACTTTTGAAATATTCAACGACATCATCATTTAAAATTTTACTGTAAGGGGTAAAAAGACAAACTTTATTAACATTCAACTTTTTTAATGCTTTTATCGCAGCTGTGCTAGGTGTTGTAACTTCTGCCATAGGTTTTGCTACTTTGATTTTTTGTTCTATAGAATCATATCCAGCAGCAATAGTTCCTGAGGTACATCCGTAAACCACACAATCAATGTCCTGGTCTGGTAAAATATCTTTTGTAACCTCAGTTACTTTATTAGACATTTTAACTAAATTTTCTTTAGTAAGTGGATTATAACATTCTATACGGTTGACAAAAAAGTCGATATCACGGTCTTTAATGACATTAATAAAATCTCTTTCAATCATAAAGTCACTTGCAAGTGCAATAAGGCCAACTCTTGGATTTGAGTCAGTTATATATTTTGGGTCTATTTTTGTTGAATTCATATTTTAAAAAAGTGAATATATCAGAAGTTCTTTAATAATCATTAATATTAAAAATAACGATATGAATATAAAAGACACCTTTGTTGCATCTCTGGTGCCTATATTTTTAGGCTTTGGCTTTGTTATTGCAAAACCTGCTTTTGAGTCTTTTCCTCCAATACTATTGATGGGTATAAGATTTATGTTTGCAGCATCAATTTTAATCTGGTGGTTTCCTATACCTTGGGGGTATTTAAAAAAAATATTTATTGCGTCATTTATAGCTAATACCTTACAATATAGCATCACCTATTCTGGTTTAGATTTAATAGATGCTTCTGCAGCTGTTTTGTTAGTTCAAACAGAAGTTCCATTTGGAGTAATTTTTGCTTATTTCATGCTTAAAGAAAAACCAACCACTAGAGCTATAATAGGAATTAGTATTGCATTTGTTGGAGTTTATATTTTAACAGGCTCTCCCAATTTAGATGGAAAGTTTATTGGTATTGGTCTTACTATTTTGGGATCTGCAACATGGGCGCTGGGTCAAGTTGTTGTTAAACCTTTAAGTAAAGAGTTAAACCCTTTGGCATTAGTTGCATGGTTAGCTTTATTCTCTGGACCAATCTTAATATTATTCTCTGCAATACTGGATGGAAATACAATAGGTTATTTATCAAATGCAAAATTTGATCATTGGATCATTGCAATTTATATTGGTTTCATAATGCAACCAATAACTTATGGTTGCTTCTATTATGTTTTAAAAAATAATCCACTTTATAAAGTACTTCCAGTAGTAACGATGGGAATTCCACCTACAGGATTATTAGCAGCAATATTTCTTCTAGGAGAGAAACCCACTCAAGAATTATTTACTGGTGGAGCATTAATTATAGTTGGGGTAATCTTGATTGTATTTACTAAAAATAAAAATGAAGAGGTTAAAAAATGAAAATAGGTTTTATTGGTTTGGGAAATGTTGGGGGTAAACTTGCTGGAAGCTTATTAAGAAATAAATTTGATTTGACTGTTAGAGACTTAGATAAAGATTTAACAAATAATTTTAGAGGTTTAGGTGCTAAAATTGCAAATTCGGCAAAAGAGTTAGCTGAACAAGTAGATTTAATTATTACCTGTCTACCATCGCCCCAAATTTGTGCAGAAGTTATGGAGGGTGAAAATGGTGTGCTAGAAGGTATATCTGAAAATAAAATATGGCTGGAAATGAGTACTACTGATGAAGCCGAGATTAAAAGAATTGGTCAAAAGATTATTGAAAAAAATGCTATCCCTTTGGATGGTCCTGTCAGTGGTGGTTGTCATAGAGCTGCAACTGGAAATATTGCAATTTTTGTTGGTGGGGATAGAAATGCATTTGATAAAATTCTACCTGCACTAACTGTTATGGGTAGAAAAGTTTTACATACCGGTGAGTTAGGAAGTGCAACAATACTTAAAGTAATAACAAATTATTTAGCATCAGTTCATCTAGTTGCTCTTGGAGAAGCTTGGACAGTTGCAAAAAAATCTAATTTAGATCTTGCTAAAGCTTATAAAGGAATTGCAGTTTCTTCTGGAAATTCTTTTGTTCATGAAACTGAAAGTCAGGTTATCTTAAATGGATCTTATAATATTAATTTTACTATGGACCTAGTATTAAAGGATACTGGATTATTTAATGATCTTGCAAAAAAATTAAATTCAGGATTAGAAATTTCCCCAAAAATTGTTGATATATTTAAAGATGGTCAAAAAAAATATGGCTCAAGAGCGTGGTCTTCTATGATTGTTAAAAGAATGGAAGATTCTAATAATATAGATTTTCGAGCAAAAGGATTTCCTGATGAACTAATTGATACTGAGCCTGAGAAAAAAGGATATGAAATCTAATTTCATAACTAAAAAGAATAATAATCTCCTTATAACTAAGTATTATTCAGTCTACACTCAATTCAAAGTTGTTTTGTGTCGATTGATATATTGATTTATTGAACTGAATATGTTGAGATTAATTAATATAAACTATTAAGAGGAAAATAATGAAAATAATTAAAAAAATAGTACTTTCTTCATTGGCTGTCTTAAGTTTCACTTTATTTACTGGTGTTGCTAATGCTGCATGTGGAAAGATTACAATCGCAAATATGAACTGGGCATCAGCAAATTTTATGGCTGAAGTTGACAAAGTAATTTTGGAAAAGGGTTATGGCTGTGAGGTTGAACTTGTTCCAGGTGCAACTATGCCTACATTTACATCAATGCAAGAAAAAGGTGAGCCAGATGTAGCACCTGAGTTTTGGGCAAATGCTGCAATCGTTGCTTTAAACAAAGCAGTGGATGAAGGTAAAATGCACTCAATCAATAAAGCTCCAATTACTGGACTAGGTGAAGGTTGGTGGGTATTGCCTGCAACTTTAGAAAAGCATCCAGAATTAACAACTGCAGATGCAATTTTAAAAAGACCTGACTTATTTCCACATCCAGAAGATCCGTCTAAAGGTGGATTTCATATCTGTCCTCCAGGATGGAACTGTGAGTTAAGTAACAGAAACCATTTTAGAGCATGGGATATGGAAGCTAAAGGATGGATGATTGTTGAAACAGGATCTGCTGCAGGATTAGATGGTTCTATTGCTAAAGCTGCAGAAAGAGGTGAAAACTGGTTTGGATACTATTGGTCACCAACTGCTCTAATTGGTAAATACAACATGCAAGCTGTTGACATGGGTGATTTTGCTGGAAAAGATAACTGGGATAATTGTTTAGTTAAACCAGAGCAAGAATGTGCTGATCCAAAAAAATCTTCATGGGTAAAATCTGAAGTTTTCACAATTACAACTGATAACTTTAAGAAAACAGCTGGTAAAGATGGTATGAAATATCTTGAAAATAGAACTTATCCAGGTCCAGTAATGAATGGTATGCTGGTATGGATGGGTGAAAACCAAGCAGAAGGTGCAGATGCTGCAATTGAATTCCTAAAAACACAAGAAGATGTGTGGACTAAATGGGTTTCAGGTTCAGCTGCTAAAAAAATAAAAAAAGCACTTTAATTAAGATAAATATTAGTCGAACCCGTTATTTAAACGGGTTCGATTTTATAGTATAAAATTATTAATATGGATTTTTTCAATAAGATACCAGTAATGGACAGAGATGCTTTAAGAGAGCTAAAAAAAGGTATCGATTTCAGTTTTAAAAATTTTTCGAGAGAGTACGGTGATGCGATTGAGGGTTTCTTTGATCCACTTTTATCATTCTTAATTTTTCTTGAAAAATTATTAGTAAATACTCCATGGCCAATAGTTATTGGGGTTTTTGGTTTGTTGGCTTGGATTGGTTCAAGAAATTATAAATTAGTAATTGGTACAGTAGTTTGTTTTGTGGTTATTGGGTATTTTGGAATGTGGAAAAATTGTATGGCAACAGTTGCCATTATATCTGTCTCAACTCTTGTATGTATAGTAGTTGGAATACCAATTGGTGTCATAATGTCAAAATCATCTAGAGCAGAAAAAGCAATATTACCAGTACTTGATATGATGCAAACTATTCCAAGTTTTGTTTACTTAATTCCTATTATAATGCTATTGGGTATAGGAAAAGTTCCAGGCTTGCTAGCAGTTTGTATTTATGCTCTTCCACCTGTTGTCAGACTAACAAACTTAGGGATAAGAGAAGTAGATAAAGAAACTTTAGAAGCTGCAGATGCATTTGGGGCAACTCCAATGCAAAAATTAAGATCAGTTCAAATACCATTGTCACTTCCAACAATTTTTGCTGGTGTAAATCAAACGATTATGATGGCTTTAGCTATGGTTGTTATTGCATCAATGATTGGTGTTAGAGGACTTGGTGTTCCTATATTACAGGCAATCTCTAATCAATACTTGGCGCTAGGATTAATGAATGGTTTAGCAATTGTGGCATTAGCAATAATATTTGACAGAATTACTCAAGAATACGGAAACAGAATTCAAAGACATCGAGGAATAACTAAAAAATAACTCGCATCAATCCGAATATGCCTCAACTATTAATTCATAGAGGTCTTGCTAAAAAAAAATTTTTAGAAAACAATATTAACTCTTTTAGATATTGTTTTAATAAAAATTATGGAATTGAGACAGATATACATGCAACAAAGGATAATGAATTTATTTGTTTTCATGATTTTTCACTTAAAAGAATTTTTAAAAAAAATTTAAGCATAAAAAATCTAAATTACTCAAAAATTAAAGAAATAAGCACCAGTCTAAATAATCCTGTTCCATTATTAAAAGATCTGTTGAAATTCTCAAAAAATAAATACCCTTTATTTATCGAAATTAAGCCAAATTTTTCAATATTTCTTCTGAGAAAGCTACTAAAAGAAACATCAAAATTTCCAAAATGTGTATTTATATCATTCAAGCATAAGAATATTTATAATTTATTAAAGATCAAAAAAAATGTTAGAGTTGGACTATCCTTTGCGCCACCAACAAGTATTAAGACGATACTTAAAAAAGCAAATGATAAAAATATTAGCTGCTTAATATTAGATAAATCATACTTAAAAGATAAAAAAATTCAAAATTTCAAAATTGAAAAATACTTTTATACCATTAAGACCAAATTTGATTTCAACAAATATAGAAAAAATTTTAATTTAATTTTTGAGAATTTGTGATGCTATTGTTTTTTTAAATAGCTCAATCTTCCAATTATTTCATCTCTATCCATATAATAGCCTTGCAGATGTCTATGTCCTGAGTTTGGATCAAATTCTGTTCTACCATGTAAAACTCTTCTATTATTAAATGAGTATATGTCTCCAGGTCCTAAACGAAATTTAATTTGAAATCTATCATCATGTAACAGATTTCCAAATCTATGATGAGCTTTATAAACTTTTTCCATTAAATCAGGATGACAATCAAGTACATCCATTGTTGCTACACTAAATCTAATGTCATGAAAATCTCCATCTTTAGTTAAACTTATTGCTGGTGCATGAAAGCCTCTATGAGATTCTTGTGTATAATCCATATCTCTAAATTTTAATGGTACATTAACTAATGTTTCAAAAATTTCATTTTCATTGTTCTTGAGATACTCTGCAACTGCAAATCCATCTACAGCAGATGAGTCACCGCCCTGAGCTGAATTAATTAAACAGTGAAGAAATTGATATCCCGGTGGAAGTTCAAACCATGGTAAATCCATATGATTTCTAAGTGCGTGTGCTGTATAAGCTGAATTATTTGGTTTAGGAATATTTATAACTTCAAACGGTGTTTTAAAAAAAGTCTCTCTTATGTGGCTTATTCTATTAAGTAGAGGAAAAGCAGATTTTTTTTCTACTGGAGCGTTCTTAACAATTGCAATACCTTGATGGTGTAAAAGCTCTAACCATTTTATCAGACCCTCATTTGACTCTAAAATTTCATCATGTTCTATGCAAATTGACTCAAATTTATTTCCAAGACTTTGATCCCATAAATCATAAGGAGAAATATACTTAGATTTATTTTTTAAAGTATAACAATTTTGACGAAGCCAATTTAAATCATAGCAACTCGTATGATCTCCCTCACTCCATTGGACCTCAAGAGACCCTTTATTATCTATCTTAAAATCTTTGACTGATAAATTTTCTGAAACATTTAAAATATTAAACATTCTGTGATGTGAGTCTTTATCATGAGCTGTGGGACAATTATCTCTAAGCCACATGTAGTTAAATTTACTTTCCTCTCCATCGCTCCATTTAATTTTTAGATCTGAGGTGTCCTTTTCAATTTTATCTATTTGAAACATTAACTAATGATTATTTACTGATTAAAATTTGTCAATGCAATTAATGGTTGCAATGATTGATTTCTTTCCTTTAATCTATGAAGTAGTTTTGTTACAAGATCATTACAAAATGTCTAAAATAGAAATCAATAATATCTACAAAATCTTTGGTAATAAACCACAAACAGTTATGCAAATGGTTAAGGATGGGGCGACCAAAGAGGAAGTCTTAGAAAAAACTGGCCACACTGTTGGGCTAGACAATGTTTCGTTAAAAATTGAAGAAGGAGAAACCTTTGTTTGCATGGGGTTATCTGGATCAGGAAAGTCGACATTAATAAGACATTTAAACAGATTAATAGAACCCACATCTGGTGAGATCTTAGTTGAAGGCACAAATGTTATGTCTTTGAATAAACAAGAATTAATCGAATTTAGAAGACATAAAATGAGCATGGTGTTTCAAAGATTTGGTCTTTTTCCACATAAAACTGTAATTCAAAATGTAGCTTATGGATTAGAGATGAGAAATATAACTCAAGATGAAAGAGACAAAATAGCTATGGAAAAAATTGAGGCTGTTGGGCTTAGTGGTTTTGAAAATCAATATCCAAATCAATTATCCGGAGGTATGCAACAAAGAGTTGGTCTTGCTAGAGCTTTAGCAACAGACTCAGATATTATGTTAATGGACGAGGCATTTAGTGCTTTAGATCCTTTAATAAGAAGTGATATGCAAAAACAACTGATCTCTCTTCAGTCAGAATTAAAAAAAACAATTGTTTTTATAACTCATGATTTAGATGAGTCGTTAAGACTTGGAAATCATATAGCAATTCTAAATGCAGGCAAATTAGTTCAAGTTGGAACTCCTGTTGATATTGTTATGAATCCAGCAGATGATTATGTTGCAGCATTTGTTAAAGATGTGAATAGAGCAAAAGTTTTAAGAGCAAAAGTAATTATGACTGATGCTAAGGAAGGACAGCCATCTGGAGAAAATAGATTAAAAGTTCATGAAGATGAATTTTTAGAAGAATTTTTACCAAAAATTGTTTTAAAAGATGTGATTGTTGACGTTGTTGACTCTGCTGGAGACATAAAAGGATATATAACAAATAAAGAATTACAATCTTCTTTAGTTAAATCTTAAATGAATTATCATCACTTCTTAGTGGTTGTGATGAGAATAATTATATTACAAAAAAATTAATGTTAGAAATTAAAAATCTAACAGAGATTACAAGTAATGGGCTCTGTATAGGTTGTGGACTTTGTCAAAGTGTTATTGGTGAGGGAAAAATTCACATTGCAATGACTGATAAAGGAAGGTTGGAACCAAGAGAAACAGTATCTTTATCCAATGAAGAATTTAAAAAGATTAAAGAAATATGTCCAGGTTTATTGGTTGAGGGATTACCCAAAAAAGAGATAAGTAAAAATTCAAAAGAAGATTTAATATGGGGGATTTATAATTCTTTATTCTACGCATGGTCATCTGATAAAGATATAAGATTTCAAAGTTCAACGGGGGGACTTTTAAATGGAATTTCTTTATATCTGCTAGAAACTAGTAAGGTAGATTTCATTTTACATACTGCGGGAGACCCCGACAAACCAATGAGGAGCATTCCAAAGTTCAGCTATTCAAAAAAAGATTTGTTAAATTGTGAGAGTAGATCAAGATATGGCCCCGCCTCACCTTTAAGCAAATTTAATGAAGCCTTAGATAAAAATAAAAATTTTGCTTTTATTGGAAAGCCTTGTGATATCTCTGCAATAAGACTTCTTTCTAGAACTGATAAAAGAGTAAAT
>Ga0315315_10002828_pt1 | contig 15867 bp, 9 predicted proteins | sample M140m3416metaG_FD_203699 | JGI IMG/M metagenome (GOLD analysis project Ga0315315, IMG submission 203699) | Ammonia-oxidizing marine archaeal communities from Monterey Bay, California, United States - M1 40m 3416 | ecosystem: Environmental > Aquatic > Marine > Intertidal zone | place: USA...
AAAATAACATCGGACAATACAATACTAAGTTTATCCTTAAATAAAGAGCAATGAGTAAAAAATCAAATAAAGACATAACAAGAAAAGAGGCTCTTAAGAAAATGGGAAGGTATGCAGCACTTACCTCACTTGGGACTTTTATGATACTAAACCCTAAAAAAGCGCAAGCGCAATCACCACCTGACCCAGGAGATAACCCATTTGGAGGATAATGTGTGTTTAATAATAATACCTAGTTAAGGTTATATCATATGTAAACTATTCTGAGTAAACATAAATTTATCTTTAATTGATATTTTTTTTTACAACTGAGTTTGTTATTTATATGTAATTAAATTCAAAATTCATTTTGATTAATTTTTTTTTAAATAAATTTATTTTTTTTTACTCTGTAGCTCTTTTCTCACAGGGAATAAAACCTCCATTTACTGACTACTGTAAGTTTCTTGAAAGGGATATTAATGGAGAACAATACGGTTTTTTGTCAGGAAACAAAATCTATTATATAGCTGGTTCAGGGGGAGCTGAATATAGAGACATTACTGAATTTGAGACCATTGGTTTAACCCATCCCTTTTTTAGAGATGGTAGAGCCCGAGGTTACGGTATTGTTGATGCTGATAAGATTGGTATGAAAGGCGGTAAGGGTCATGATGTTTGGGGCTGGGAGTTTTGGAGACACACTAAGGTTGCTTACGGTACAGTAATTATAGATGATGTTCGAATCCCTAAACCAAAGCCAAAAGCACTTTATTGGAGGCCAGACAAGCTAATTGTTGAATATGAGTTGTTTGGAATCAAAATCAGGGAGATTAAGTTTATATCTAAAAATGATGTTTTGTCGACTGTAATTACTTCCAGTAAGCCTTTAAAAATTGAATTTGAGGGTCAGAGTTTTAATAATCCTAACAACACACCAACTTTTGATGGAGATCCTCCTAATCAACCAATGACAGTAACCTCTGATGCTATTGTTCATTTTGATAAAAAAAACAATGCTATCAATGTTTATGAAAATGGTGAAACTATAACAAAACCACAATGGGGAGAGAAGGCTGTTGTTGGAAAAATGATGTATTCTGGTCTAAACTTTGTTCTATCATCTAATGAACCTATTTACGGATTTGAAAAATCAAAAATACTTGCAGGTAATATTGAATATAAATTTTCTATTGATATTCCATCAAACAGTGAAACTATAATTTCATATGCTGTTAACGAAAGCCCAAAAGAGGCTCTAGCTAGAATAGAAAAAGATCAAATAGATATTTTTCAATCTGTTCGCAAGAAAACGGATTTTATTAATTCACTTTTAAATAATCAAATCCCTTACTTCAGGTCTTCTGATGAGATGTTTAACAAGGCATATTATTACCTGTGGTCTTTGTATTTCATGTATTTCACTGATATTAAGAAGGGATATGAAAAATTTCCTCACACACAAACGGCAATAAATAATTTTATGGGACTCCATTTATGGGATTCATGGGCATATTGCGCAGCTGCGTCATATGTAGTAGACAAAGATAAATGGGGATACGGAAATGCTTTGTCCTGGCAATTTATGGTTCCATTTAAAGATACGAACAATGCTTTGCCAGATAATTTTGGAACCTCATGGTACTCACCTCAAGTCAGGATGAATTTTGAAGGTGCGGTCGAACACATATGGGAAATGTATAGAAAGTCGGGGGATACAAAATTTCTTAATCATGTCTACAGAAAATTATTACGACCTCTTTATATCGATAATGAGCAAAGAGGGCTGCGTGTAAATTCTGGTGAATCATTATATAAAATCGCAAGTGAACTTAGTGAAATTGATGACGCTGTAATTTTTAAGTCTTTTGTGAATAAAAAAACAGATTGGTTCACAAGGAATACGTGGAAAAGCTTAATTGACCAATATGATGGAAAAAAACAAATTATTTGGAAAGACATTTGGGATTTGGTTCACTTGAGAAATAACTCTCTCCCACCAAAATCAGCAAGGTCATTTATTGATAAATACGTTATGGACACTGATATTGGTTTTATTTCCCCTGTTGGTTTGAACACTAGAGCAGCAGACTCACCTCCGAATGGGATTTTTAGGGCATCAAGTATTAGTTGTTGGTTAGCTGTAGATGGGCTGTTTCGTAAAAATTCACATCATGCAGGTACTGTTGCAACTTTAAATCATTTTAATGCAATGACAAGAGAATATGGTTATCCAATCGCACCAGAGGCATGGGACCATAAATTTCAAGGTTGGGGATCTAGGTATTACAACTGGGATATCGCAATGGTTTTACCAGTTATTCGCTGGCTTGGAGGGGTAGATTATTCATTATTAGACAGCAGTTTTCGATTTAGCCCCTATCTACCTCAATCATGGGAGTTTATTGAGATGTATACTCCTGTTTCGTTAGATGGTAAAACCAGTTGGGTAAACACAAAAATAAGTAGGGTAAGTAAAAATTCAAAACACAAATTTAAATATACGATTAAAGGTAACCCTTTCGAAAACACTTACATCAAATCCCATCATCAAAATAGAGTTCTTTTAGAGGAAAAAACAAATCTTAAAAGAAAGAAATCTGAGGTGGGTTCTATTTTCTTCACGAATAATGACAATGCAGAAGTAAACTATATTTTGGGTAAGAAGTTAAAAAAAGAAAAAACTTTGGTTTGGATGCATCCAAAATCAGAGATGTTTTTCAATCCAATACTAGTTTCGGCCGAAAACTTAATTCCTGGTACTATTGTTAGGTATACAACAGATGAGAGTTTACCAACCGAAAAATCTCCAATTTTTTCCAATAAGATTATCATTGATACGACTACCACATTTAACATAAGAGCTTTTGGTAACGATACAGCGTATCTACCTTACAAGTTCACCTACCATAAAGCCTATTTACATCCAAGTATTTCAGAAGATAAAAATTTCGAGCCGGGTCTTGATTATACACTTTATGAGTTGCCTAAAAAATTGAGAAAGCTTCCAGATTTTTCAAAATTAAGGAAAATCAAATCTGGTACTATTTCAACAAATAATCTGTACCCGAATATAAATTTCAAAAACTTGAACCTAGATGTTGATAAACACTTTGGGATGCATATTTCAGGATATATCAAGATCAGAGAGGATAATGTTTACAATTTCAATTTAAAATCCGATGATGGTTCAATTTTATTTATAGATGATAAAGAGATCATCAGATTAAATTCAGTTTCTGGTTTGGATCCTTGGATTTTTGATGGAAAAATTGGTTTAAAAAAGGGAATGCATAAAATAGATATTTTCTATACCCAGTACACAAAAAATTATTTTCTAGAACTCACTGCTAAGCTACCTGATGAACTAGATTTTAAAAATATTCCAGCAAATCTATTTATGAAAAATAATATAACAATTGATTTAAAATTTTAGATATGAAAACGATTAAGTATACTAGTGTATTAGTAACAATAATAATTTCTTTTCAAGTTTGTTTTGCCCAGAACTTGAGGAAACCAAACATTATCGTTGTTTACGTTGATGATTTGGGTTGGACAGACACTTCTGTTCAAATGATTCAGGGAGATGATAATACTAGAAGTGATTTTTATGAAACCCCTAATCTTGAGCGATTGGCAGCTAATGGACTCGTATTCTCACAAGCCTACTCAGCTTCACCTGTTTGTACCCCAAGTCGAACATCATTTCAATTTGGCAAGAGCCCAGCTAGACTCCAAAATACTACAGTTTATGATATTTTGGCAATTACTAGAAACAAAAGATGTCAAGGAGAAATTTCTGTTCATGAACGAATTAAGAAAAATAATCCAGATTATATCACTGCTCACTTTGGTAAGTGGGGTTGTGATGTCAGAAGTGAACCAGGTTATGATGTAGATGATGGTAATACAAACAACATTGATGGAGATTGGAAAGTTAGAAATGAGGTGAGACATCCAGAGGATGACCCTAAAGCTATTTTCAGTCTAACTGAAAGAACAAATAAATTTATAACTGAAAGAGTTCAAAATAAAGAGCCTTTTTATATTCAACTTTCGCATTATGCTCCTCATGTTCAAAATTATGCAAGGCCAGAATCAGTAGAAAAATATAAAAATAAGAGAGGAAAAAAATCTTCAAGTTACGATTACGATCATCCAAGCCCGAATCGTAATGGATGGATGCCCAACTATGCTGGTATGGTTGATGATTTGGATGCAGGACTCGGCATTTTACTTGATCACTTAGAAAAACTAGATATAGCAGATAATACATATATAATTTTCACCTCAGATAATGGTGGAGGATTTCGAGGAAATGCTCCCTTATCTGGTGGTAAAGCATCACTTTGGGAGGGGGGAATAAGAGTTCCAACTGTTGTTACAGGTCCGGGTGTAAAACAAGGATATTGTTCTATTCCAGTAGCGTCATGGGATTGGTATGCAACAATCAATGAAATAACTGGTGGCAAGCAGCTAGAAAAGGATTATGATGGAGGTAGTCTTTTAGACATATTAAAAAAGGCTGATAAGGGAAAAGTTAAACGTGGTACTCAAGAAATTATTTTTCACTATCCTTGGTATGGTGGGACCATGCCAGCTTCGGCTATTATTGATGGCAATTATAAAGTTTTGGTGAACCTTCAAACATATGAGTCACGATTGTTTGATGTCGTTGTTGATCCAGGTGAAAATAATGACTTATCATTTGAAATGGTTGAGAAAAAAAGCAATCTTTTAAATAGATTAAATGATTACTTGAAAGAAGTCGATGCAGAAAAAATTGAAGATATGTTCCAAGTTAGGCTAGACGAACTGGCTAAGAGAATAGAATTTCATAGAGAAAAAGGTAATAATCAAATGATGACTAACGACCAACGTCAGTTCGATTATATCAGTAAGGCCCGAGAAAATAAATCTTGGCGCAAATAATTAAACAATAAATACTCTTGAATTTATAACAATACCCATTCATTACTTATTCAGCATAATTCTTATGACAATTCACACACCATTTGATAAAAATACATTAGCGTTGAGAATGATGCTGTTCATTTTTTGTGTCAACTTTCATTGTGGTGCACAGGAACTTTTTATTGATCATAATAATCTTTCAGATGGCCTTAAGGGGTATTTTAGTTTTGATCAAAATACATGTGAATATGGTGAAGGAGAAAACAGTGTTGGAACGGTAGTTGGAAATGCATTTATTTCAAACACCGGTAAATATTCTAGTGGTGGATTGAATTTTTCTCCTCAACAAAACCAGAGTGCATATATGGTTTTCGAAAATGAAAATAGTAGTTCCTTTCGACTCGAAAATGAGAGCGAAATGTCACTTCTTTTTTGGGTTAAACCCGCAAAAGCTGATGATACAACACAAAAAATCATCACAGTCGAAAATGGCGGTGAAAATTATTATTTTGAAATTACTTCGCAGAACGAGTTTAATGGCTATATATCTACTGCAAGCCCTGACTCATCAGGTGATTTTGGTAATGCATTTTCAAAAGCAAGAAATTCTAAATTAAAAAATGATAATATTGATACTTGGTATCATATTGCATTTACATACGACGGCTATTATGCAAAAATATATATTGATGGAGAACTTAATTGGACAGAAACTGTAACAAAACAAAACTATTTAATCGTTCCATGGCAAGATCGTTTTCTTTATTTGGGAAATAAAAGTGATGGCAATCAACAATTTAAGGGAGTTTTAGATGAACTTTATCTCTATTCGAGATCTTTAGACTTAAGTGAAATACAGCAAATAAAGAATCTTGATAAACCACTAGATGAATATTATGAAACTTTTTCTATAAACTTTGATTCAAATAATGGTTCTGACCCTATTGCATTAGAAGCATCACCATCTAATGATTATAGTGTAGAAATACCAATTGTTGAAAGAATAGGTTTTAATTTTATCTCATGGAACACAAATGAAGACGGCAGTGGTGAGACTCTAGACATATCAACTGGAAACTTAGAGAACATTTCTAATAATCAAACTTTTTATGCTCAATGGACTCCGATTGTATATCAAATCACATATCATCTAGATAGTGCAATAAATTCACAAAATAATCCATTGAGTTTTATTGTTACAGACCTTCCATTAAAGATTGAACCTCCTACATTGCCAGATCATCGGTTTTTACACTGGTTTAAAAATCAAACTTTAGATAGCCGGTTGAGTAATAATTCAATCGAAACCCTAGGAGATATAAGTTTATGGCCGTCGTGGAAATTAATTGATCCTAATGAGCCAGACTATACAGATTACTGTCAAATGCTAACTCGTGACATCAATGGAGAACAATATGGATTTTTAGCAGGAAATAAAATGTATTATGTTGCTGGTGCGGGTCAAGCTAGGTATGAAAATATAACAGAGTTAGAAACAATTGGATTCACGCACCCGATGTTTAGGGACGGTAGGGCTAGAGGAAATGGAATTCTAAATGGTGCTGGAGGTACTGGTCATGATCAGTGGGGATGGGAGTTTTGGAGAAGAACAAAATCTGCATATGGTACTGTTTTCGTGAATGGAGAAAAGTTTAAACACCCAACCCCAATTTCGCTAGAGTGGCGACCAGATAAAATGGTGGCAAAATATGAAATTGGAAACACTACTATAACAGAGGAAAAATTTATTTCTGAGAACGATGTTTTAACAACAATTATTACTTCAAATAAAGATATTATAATTGAATTTGAGGGTGAAAGTTTTTGGGATTCAAGATTAATTCCCCAATTTGACGGAGATATAGAAACCACTGTATCACAAAGTTGTACTTCAACAATAAATTTTGATCAACAAAGCAATGCTGTTGTGCTTCTAGAGAACGGTACAGCTATGACTAAACCAACTTGGGGACAACCTGCATTGGTTGGAGATATGATGTATTCAGGTTTAAATTTTGTTTTTTCGTCTAATGAATCTATTCAAGATTTTGAACATTCTACCTTGGACGAAGGTAATATAGGATACTCATTTTCTATAGACATTCCTGCTTTTGAAGCTGTTGCTCTTACTCTTTCAGTTGACGATGATAGAGAAACCGCATTAAATCGCATTACTGCTGATTTAACGGACATCAATTATGTAAGAGATGAAAAAACAATCATGATTAATAACCTATTGAATGAAGAAATTCCTTATTTCAGATGCTCAGACTCGGATGTTGTTGAAACCTATTATTTTTTGTGGTCCCTTTACTTTATGTATTTCACCAATTTAAATGAAGGCTGGGAAAGTTACCCACACACCCAAACAGCTGTAAATAATTTTATGGGTTTACACCTCTGGGATTCATGGGCTTTTTGTGGCGCAGGTTCATACGTTGCAAATCAATGGGATTGGAGTTTTGGCAATGCACTTTCATGGAAACATATGGTTCAATTTAAAAATGAAAATAATTTTTTACCAGATAATTTTGGCACTCATTGGTATTCCCCAACAACCAGAATGAATTTTGATGGAGCTGTTGGTCAAATTTGGAAACAATATATTCATTCAGGAGATCTGCAATTTCTTCAAACTGCCTACCATGAACTGTTAAGGCCTCTGTACATTGACAATGATAGTAAGGCTGTAGGAGTAAATGAATCTCAAGAACTAAAAATGATGGCTTCAGAGCTTGGTGAAAATTCCGATGTCACCTATTGGGAAAGTATAGAAAATCGTGAAGTCGACAGGTTTTTAAATAATAAATGGCCATGGTTATTATCTCAATATGACAACGATTCATGGAAAAATAACTGGCATGTTGCAGAACTAAGAAATAATGCATTAACACCTGAGATGACCTCTGATTTTATAGACAACTATGTTCTTAGTACAGAACGTGGCTTTATTTCTCCAAATGGAATCAATACTCGTTCAGCAGATTCACCTCCCAATGGAATTTTTAGAGCTTCAAGCATTAGTTGCTGGTTGGGTGTAGACGGTGTTTTCAAGCAAGGAAAGGATTTAGGTGGTATTGCAATTACATTGAATAATTATGATGCAATGTATAGAGACTATGGTTATCCTGTTGCACCTGAGGCTTGGGATGAAAACAATAAAGCATGGGGATCAAGATACTATAATTGGGATATTGCTATGGTGCTACCAATCATTGAATGGATTGGAGGAACAAACTATTCAATTATTGATGAAACATTTACATATGCACCTCATCTACCTGATTCATGGGATTTTGTCGAGATGAAAGTTCCTGTTGTGATCACTGATATTACCAATTGGGTCCATACCAAACTGGAAAGAACTGATGTGAATAATCATGTGGAACTTCAACATAGTGTTAAAAATAACCCATTGCAAAACACAAAAATTTTTCCGTATAATGATAAAAGAACAATTATTGAAAAAACCTCCTCTGCAAACGAAAATACTGACGAAAATGGCGAGTTATTTTTCATGGACTCCAATGGACAAGTTGATGTATTATTAAAAGTTGGTGATAGATACGAAAATGGGAAAACATCAGTATGGACATTACCTAGAATTAGAAAGTTTGCTGGTGTGGTAGATATTAGTGTACAAAATCTTATTGATGGTACTACTTTAAGGTATACAACAGACGGGACAGTTCCGAATGAAAATTCCCCTATTGCAAGTAATATGATATCTATAAATCAAACAACCAACTTTACTTTTAAAGCTTTTGGTTTTAATACAAATTATGATCCATATTCAATCACTTATGAAAAAGTACCATTTTTACCTGATGAGAATGTAAATGAATCCACTTTTAACGGATTGAAATATAAAGTTTTCAATTTAGATCCATCAATAAATAGCTTGCCGAATTTTAGTGACTTAAGTCTAGATAGTCAAGGACAAATTGCTTCTTCAAAAATCGTTAATAATTTAGATTTTAGTGAAGTAGGGAAGCTTGATGACGAGCATTTCGCATTACACTTTTCGGGATTTATTAAAATGCCTGAGGATAAAACATATGTATTTAAATTGCGATCAAATGACGGATCATTGCTAAAGATTGATGGATATGAAGTTGTCGTGTTAGATGGTATTTCTGATAAGGATCCATGGATAGCAGAGGGTTCCATAAGTTTGGAAGCAGGTTTTCATTATATAGATATATTTTACACCCAATATGAAACAAGGCAGTTTCTTTCGCTTGAATACAAAGAATTAGGTGATACTTCTTACCAAAAAGTTACAGCTGAAATGTTTCAAAGTATCATTTCACATTGTATTAGCTTTGATGAACAAGGTGGTAGTGAGGTTGAAGATATCTGCAAAAGTCCCGGAGATAATATCGTTCCACCCGAAAATCCAACCAAAGTAGGCTTTAATTTTCTGGGTTGGTACACGGACATCAATTTATCGAACCCTTTTAATTTTCCATCATCAATGCCAAGTGAAGACATTAGATTGTATGCTAAGTGGGATTCTTCACTCAATTTTCCAACTATTGACTCCAAAAGAAAAATAGAAGTTTATCCAAATCCTAATGATGGTCAGGAAATTCAATTATTTTTTTCTGACTCATATATTGGGGAAAACATAAATTTTAAATTATTTGATATTACTAATCTAATAATTCAGTCCAATAACTTTACAGTAAAGAGCAATAACAAATGTATTGAATTAGCAGATTTAAATCATGGATTGTACTTTATAGAAATTCAATTGGAATCAAAGAAAAGCTTAAATCAAAATCAAATTTTTAAATTAATTATTAATCATTAAATCAATTATTATGAAATTTTTTAATTCATTCAAAATATTAATTTTTATTCTCAGCGTAAACTTGAGTGCTCAATCTAATAATATACCTTCCAAAGGATTAGTTGGTTATTTTAGTTTTGATTCATCATCAAAATCGGAAGTTTATTGTGACTCTGGTATTGCACAAGGAACTTTTGGTACGCTAAATAATGCTTTTATCTCTTCAAGTGGTAAAAAAGGAAAATCATTAAATATAAATCCAGAAGTTTCAGATAGCTATGTTAGTTTTGATATAGATAACAGTAGTAATTTTGTATTTAATGGTAAAAAGCAAATGTCAGTTGCTCTTTGGATTAAGCCACGATTATTAAATAATGATAGACAACAAATATTAGGTGTATTAAGTAAACATGGCGGAGTTACGTATTATTTAGAGATTAGTGAAAAAAGGGAATTTAATGCCTTTATATCAACTGTTTCCAATGATGGGAAAGAAAAATATGGGAATGCTTTTTCCAGAGATGTGTTTAACAAATTAAAATCTAAATCTTTAAACAGATGGATACATATTGCGTTTACGTTTAATGGAAAATCAATGAAACTATATGTAGATGGAAAATTAAATGTCGATAGTCCAGTTAAGATGCCTGAAAACGTTATAGTACCATGGTCAAACAATTTGTTTATTGGCGCAAAGAGAGTATCTGCTAAGAACCTAACTGAATCTCAATTTAGCGGAGAAATTGATGAGCTCTATTTTTATAATAATGAGTTAACTGTGTCTGAAATAAAGCAGTTGATTGATGATGCCCCATTAACTCTAGAATAATTTTTCAATATAAGTTTGTAGCAAATTGATTTTTAAGTTATGAAAAAGTAATTTAAATGATTAACCAAAATGGCATCATTGTAAAATCCCCTGGTCGTATCAATATTATCGGCGAACACATTGATTACAATGGCGGGCATGTGCTACCAGCAGCGATTGATCGCAAAGTAACTATGTGGTTTAGAAAAAAGGACAACAGCCTATGTCGGGTAAATTCTGAAGATGAGGGTGCGTTTACTTTTGATATTAACAAGCCCTTACAAATCAGCGACACCCATTGGGAGAACTACGTCTTGGGTGTTGTTGATGGGGTTGTAAAAGCCCGCCCGGGAAAACTCGGTGGTTTTGATTGTGTGATTTCAAGCGAGCTTCCTATCGGGGCTGGTATCAGTTCCTCTGCAGCGCTAGAGTGTGGGGTTGCTAAAGGTTTAAATGATTTGTTTGATTTGCGGCTTTCCAATTTGGAACTTATTGAGATTTCGCGCATGGCAGAGCACAACTTTGTGGGTACTAAGTGTGGGGTGATGGATCAGTTTGCGGTCACAATGGGCAAACGTAAAAAACTATTACTTCTCAACTGCGAGACTCTAGACTACAAGCTCATTGATGCAGAATTTGCGCCTTATAAGATATTGCTACTGAACACCAATGTATCGCATAACCTGGCATCGAGTGAGTACAACACAAGACGCGAGGAATGCGAACAAGCTCTTGCTGTTATTCAAAATGACCATCCAAAGTATCCATTTTTAGCCGATGTTCCAGAAGCAATCATTGAGACTTACAAGGAAAAGCTTTCTGGTAAAGTCTATCAGCGGGCACTTTTTGTATCGCGTGAAAACGCCAGAACCTTACAAGCTGCAGAGCTTATCCAAAGTGGAGACATTAAGGGATTTGGCAAGCTGATGTATCAAGCCCACGAAGGACTATCCAAAAACTATGAAGTCAGTTGCCCTGAACTCGATTTTTTAGTTGACCTATCTAAAGACCTCCCGCAGGTGGTGGGAAGTCGTATGATGGGTGGTGGTTTTGGCGGTTGTACCATTAACCTAGTGGAAGAGGGCTTTGTCAATGAGTTTATGGATTTGTCAAGCAAAGCCTACAAACAAAAGTTTAATATTAACCTCACCTCCATATTGGTAGCTACCTCTAATGGCGTAGAAACTGTAAATTCTGAGTCATAGATGGATTTTAACAACACCCCACATAGAAGAAAAAACATCCTCACTGGCGAATGGGTACTGGTATCCCCACACCGCACCAAACGCCCATGGCAAGGCAAAAAAGATAAGCCGCAACAAGCAGAGCTGTTAGATTACGATCCGAACTGCTATTTATGCCCGGGTAATGAACGCGCAGGAGGGGTCAAAAACCCAAACTACACTGGTACTTATAGCTTTCAAAACGATTTTGCAGCCCTACTTGAAGGCCCAGAAGAAACTTTTAAAGAGGGACTGCTAGAAGCCGAAAGCGAATCTGGAATATGTAAAGTGATTTGCTATTCGCCTAACCACAGCCTAACGCTGCCGCTTATGGAGGTTGGTGATATTATTGAGGTAATAAACCTTTGGCAAAAGGAATACACCACTCTTGGAAGTGATCCAAACATCAACCACGTACAGATCTTTGAGAACAAAGGGGCGATTATGGGTTGTTCCAACCCACACCCGCATGGGCAGATATGGGCACAACGCTCCATTCCACAAGAGGTTCAGAAAAAGGTGGTATGCCAAAAAAGCTATTGGGATCAGAATAATAGCAGTTTACTGGGCGATTACCTCAAGCAAGAACTTAACTCCAAAGAACGCATTGTATTGGAAAATGAAAGCTTTGTAGCCCTGGTTCCATACTGGGCGGTATGGCCGTTTGAGGCGATGATTGTGCCCAAAAGGCATGTTACTTCTATTTTAGAACTCTCACAGCAAGAAGTGTCGGATTATGCAAGTATTCTAAAAGCACTCACCACTAGATACGACAACCTTTTTGAAACCTCATTTCCCTACTCTGCAGGCATACACCAATCGCCTACAGATGGCAAGGATAACAGCCACTGGCATATGCATATGTCGTTTTATCCGCCACTATTGCGCTCAGCCGAGGTCAAGAAATTTATGGTGGGCTATGAGATGTTTGCCAACCCCCAGCGTGACATCACCGCTGAGCAAGCCTCACAACGACTTAGAGATTGTGCAACCAAACACTATTCAAAAAACAAAACATAAACAAAACCATTAAAAACCAAACCAAATGGATTTTTCAACAATAGACATTACCATATTCGCACTTTATGCGCTGATTATTCTATCCATCGGACTCTTTGTGTCTCGCCAAAAAAAGGGTGAGACCAAAAGCGCGGAAGATTATTTTTTAGCAGGTAAATCCCTGCCTTGGTGGGCGATAGGTGCCTCACTCATTGCTGCCAATATCTCAGCTGAGCAGTTTATCGGCATGTCTGGATCGGGATTTGCACTTGGACTTGCCATTGCCTCCTATGAGTGGATGGCCGCCATCACACTACTTGTGGTTGGAAAATACTTTTTGCCCATTTTTATTGAAAAGGGACTGTATACCATTCCAGAGTTTATTGAAAAGCGATACAGTACCAACCTAAAAACCATACTAGCGGTATTTTGGATCGCACTATTTGTGTTTGTAAACCTGACAACGGTACTCTTTTTGGGCGGTAAAGCACTGGACACCATTATAGGAAGCGGCGATGGTGGCATATTGCTTAACAGCATCATAGGACTCGGTCTGTTTGCAGCGGCCTATTCTCTTTGGGGCGGACTGGCAGCTGTGGCTTGGACAGACGTGGTGCAAGTGGTACTGCTCATAATCGGTGGTCTACTCATGGCATACTTCGCCTTAGCAAATGTAACAGACTCTGGGAGCTTTATCGATGGGCTGAAATACGTCTATGAAAAAGCACCTGAACGCTTTTCGATGATTCTCTCCAAAGGAGAAATCATTACCCCCAACGGAAGAGACGCTTGGTGGGACCTTCCAGGTCTAGCAGTACTCATTGGCGGTATGTGGGTTGCCAACCTCTACTACTGGGGCTTTAACCAATACATCATTCAAAGAACACTGGCAGCTAAGAGCTTAAAAGAAGGACAAAAAGGGATTGTGTTTGCAGCCTTTCTAAAGCTCATTATCCCTGTGATTGTCGTACTTCCGGGGATCATTGCCTATGTAATGAATCTAGACCCAGAGACCGGGACCTTGAACATGGGGCTCCTCAGCACTGAGGGCTTTTTGGGAACGGCTGGCAATGTCGCCAACGATAATGCCGCACCTTGGCTGATTAAAAACTTTATCCCTGTGGGGCTAAAGGGTCTTATCCTAGCTGCCCTTGCAGCAGCAATCGTTTCCTCACTGGCTTCGATGATTAACTCCACATCCACCATATTTACCATGGACATCTACAAGTCGATGTTCAATAAAAATGCCAACGACAAGCAAATGGTGAAAGTAGGACGTTTGACAGGACTTGTAGCGCTTATCATCGCCATGCTGATTGCACCACAATTGGGAAGTCTGGGGCAGGTGTTCCAGTTTATACAAGAATATACAGGGGTCGTAAGCCCGGGGATATTGGCTGTGTTCCTCATGGGACTGTTTTACAAAAAAGCCACCAACAATGCAGCGATTTGGGGCGTGATATTGTCCATTCCGATTGCGATGTACTTCAAAGTGGCACCCAACGGCTGGAGCGATGCGTCGATGTTTGTGAACCTTCCGTTTATGCACCAGATGATGCTCACTTGTATCGGAACGCTGCTTGTCATTGCAGGCATTAGCAAGCTCGAAGGCAATCAGGATGATCCCAAAGGGATCGTACTGAGCAAACAGCTTTTTGCTACAGACAAAACCTTTAATGTAGGTGCTTTTGGGGTGTTACTCATTACAGCGCTTCTGTATGCGCTATTTTGGTAAAACTTAAAAACCTCGAAGAAAAACTAATTAAGGTACAAGACCTTTTTATTGATGGCGACCTTACTAAAGAGGAGTATCAAAACCACAAAAAAATCATCGAAAATCTAATAAATGAGGCAAAGGATAGGCAAATTCAATTTTCGAAAAAAAAGGAAGTCTTTGATTTATATAAAAATGACTTAAAATCAATGCAAAACATTGAAAACCAATACATTAAAATCGATGTAGAATTTAAAAGACGATTAATCGGTTCGATATTTCCAGAAAAATTTCAATTTCAAAATAAAAAAGTTCGAACCGCTGATATTAACCCTATTTTACACAAAATTGCCCATTTTAAGAGAGTAAATAAAGAAAATAAAAAAAGGGACAAATCTCAAAAACAAGATTTGTCCCGGTGTGTAGCGGGAGCTGGACTCGAACCAGCGACCTTCGGGTTATGAGCCCGACGAGCTACCTACTGCTCTATCCCGCGATTAGGAAGTCAAATGTACAAAAAATCACCAAACCTGACAAGGGTTTTGTACCTTTGTCATCAATGCATAAAGCAGGTTTTGTTAATATCATCGGAAACCCAAACGCAGGGAAATCCACCCTGATGAATGCCTTTTTGGATCAAAAACTCTCCATCATTACTGCCAAAGCACAAACAACCAGACACCGAATCTTTGGGATTTATAATACGCCTGATGTGCAAGCGGTTTTTTCTGATACACCAGGAATTATCAAGCCCGATTATGCCTTGCAAGAACGGATGATGGATGCCACAAACTCAACTTTTGAAGATGCTGATATCATGCTTCTTCTTGTGGCTGCCGACGATAAGCGCGAATTTGACGAGAAATCATGGAAACGAATCGCCAACTTTTCGGGCAAACTGATCCTTGTATTTAATAAGGTTGACCTATCGAACCAAAAAGATCTAGCACAACTTGCATCTTCATGGCATGAAAAATTACCGCAAGCCGAAGTCTGGAGCATTTCTGCAACTGAATCTTTCCGAGTTTTTGAGTTGAGGGATCGTATTGTTTCCCTGCTCCCCAATCACCCACCTTTTTTTCCAAAAGATCAAATCACGGATAAACCTGAGCGTTTCTTTGTCAACGAGGCCATACGGGAACAAATTCTCTTGCGATATCAAAAGGAAATCCCTTATGCTGTTGAGGTGTTTACTGAGCAATTTGAAGAAAAGGAAAATATTATTCGAATTCGAAGTGTGATTGTGGTAGAAAGGAACTCCCAAAAAGGGATTGTCGTGGGTAGCAAGGGAAGCGCGATTAAACATGTTGGTATGGAGGCACGAAAAACCCTCGAAAACTTTTTTAACAAGAAAATTCACCTCGAATTGTTTGTCAAAATCAATAAAAATTGGCGGTCAAATCATACACAATTGCAGCGTTTTGGCTATTCT
>Ga0315315_10002829_pt1 | contig 15866 bp, 10 predicted proteins | sample M140m3416metaG_FD_203699 | JGI IMG/M metagenome (GOLD analysis project Ga0315315, IMG submission 203699) | Ammonia-oxidizing marine archaeal communities from Monterey Bay, California, United States - M1 40m 3416 | ecosystem: Environmental > Aquatic > Marine > Intertidal zone | place: USA...
AAAAAATGGCTAATAGAAAATGCCCCCAAACTCGCAAAATGTCATGAGCCGTGAACAAGAATTCGTTTTTTAGGGGGCATTTTTTATACAAATTTCTTCAATTTTTAAACAATTTATTAATTATACCCCCAAATTTGGGAAATCCTATAAATCTTGTACTTACTGGTCCAAATTTGGGGGCATGTAAAATAAATAAATCTTGTAAATGTTTCATTGATATAGTAAAAAAACACATTTTTTGGACATATTTTAACAATTATTCAATGAAAATGCCTCCAAAACAGGCAAAATTCATATTAAAATATGAAAAAACGCCTTTTTTGAGGCATTCTCATTTTTTTAAATAAAATATATAAAAAATGAAATGCCTCCAAAACAGGCAAATTTCATATTAAATCTGTAAAAATACGTTTTTTGAGGTATTCTCATTTTTTATAAAAATATTTAAAAAATAAAAATACCCCCTTAAAAATCAAAATCTATATATAGACCTACAGATTTTGTAATTTTCGGGGGTAATTTTATAAAATATTTTGTAGATTATTATATCAAGAAAAACAAACATGATAATGTTATATAAAGAAAATATGTGTATATATTACTAATAAGTATAATGGAAAAAGATGATAATTACACCCTATATGGGTTTTCTTGTAGTTGGTGTAAATATAAATGTGTAAGACGCAATGATATGCAGAAGCATATGCAAACAAAAAAACATAAAAAAAATGTTGAAGAGATGGAAAGTATGGGGATAATGAAAATAAATCATTCATTACAAGAAACAACTCCAGCATATGATATAAAACCTGTAAATAAACCTATTAAAACCACTATAACTCCAGTTTCTACATATGAAAAATCTACACCAAATACAATAACAAAAACAGGAGTTAAATATTCAGACAACGTATATAACACTGAAATAAATAAATGCTGTTGTGGAAAGGTATATAAACATCTATCATCTTTATGTAAACATCGTAATAAATGTGGCACATATTTAGCTATGAAAAATAAAGAAGAGTGTAATAAAATTGTTGCTGAAGGTATAAAAGGTCCTATTTCATATAAATCAGTTGATATATCAAATAATTCATTAGAAACTATAGATGCATCACAAAATATAGTAATTGAAAAAAAAATACCAGATATAAATGAACTTGTAGTTAATACTCTTACTGAACAATCTAAAATAAATGAAGAACTAAAAAATATGATAGCTGAACAAAATAAAATAATTGTAGAGTTATCAGAAAGCTCTAAGATTACAAATATAACTACAAATAATACATACAATGATAATAAGTTCAATCTGAGTTTGTTTTTGAATACTGAGTGTAAAGATGCAATGAATATAATGGATTTTATTGATAGTTTACCAGTGGAAACACGTGATTTAGAAAATATGGGTAATTTTGGATATGTGGATGGAATTACACGTATTTTATTGAATGGTCTTCGAAACTTAGATGTTTATAAAAGGCCCATTCATTGTAGTGACCCAAAGCGTGATTCTATTTATATAAAGGACAACGATATATGGGAAAAAGATACAGTTAACAATGATAAAATGAAAAAGGTTGTTAAGTATGTAAGACATAAAAATGTAAAGAAAATTCCAGAATGGCAAAAAGCAAATCCTACTTTTTCAAATATGAAATCTCAAACTCATTTAAAGTATATGAATATTGTTGGAAATACAATGGGAGGTGCAACAGATGAAGAAGATGAACAGCTTCAAAATAAAATTATTAAAAAGGTTGTTCCTGAAATACATATTCCAAAGGGTCCAAGATTTAAATTATTATACAATGCGTAATAAAAAAGAACGTAATAAATACACTCTTTTTTATTTTTTATTTTTTATTTTTTATTTTTTATTTAATTAGCTGAAGAAGGTAACGGGAGATTCAATACGACAGAATGGACAAGCTTTTGCGTATAAACGACTATAACAATCTGTGCATACACAGTGTCCACAGTGTAGGTCAATATTTAATTTTTCATCGTAACAAATGCCACATTCTGTAATATTATTTAAACGTGTAAACAATGAGACCTTGTTTTTATAAATAATAACAGTATCATCTTTTAGAATAGTTGAAATACAATCCTCAATTATTTGTTTATGTTCTGAAATCATATTAGATGTATCAACTTTTTGTAAAGTATCCATAATGCCTAATATGTTATTATCTTGAACAAACTTAGAATACAAGTTTTTTGACATAGTATCATTCTCTTCATCATCTTCATCTGGCCAAACATAATGGTCTCCTTTATGGTCTAAAATATCTTTAAAGGATTTTGCAAAATACACACTTTGAGGTAAGTAATCATTTTCTTTATCGTTATCAGTTAACGTTAATGGCATATCATAAGATTTTTGGTGCGATAATGAACATAAGACTTCAAGGGATTCATTATCTCCCATGTCTGCTGCCATATTAAAATATTTTAACGCTTCTTTCTTATATTCAACGCTATTACCATGATGATTTTTTACATAATTTATATAAAGATCAGCTAGATTGAACATAGCAATAATATCATTGTTATAATGAATTGCCATTTTATAATATTTAACAGCATTATCATAATCTTGTAAATCTTCATAAATAGTAGCAAGTTCTTGGGAACAACTGCTATAAGGGTCAATTTCAACGGACATTATAAAATATTCCATTGCTTGTACTGATTTTCCACGATGGTGATAGAACTCACCTTTTCTTCTGTAGATCTCTGACATAGAAGCCAGTCCAATAGTATGTATAGGTTTGTATGTTCTCATTCCTCTTTGTGTAGATTCATCTTCTGAGTCACTGCTGTGATTACTTTCAATTTCATTAATAAGATTAGATTCATAGTCAGAGTTATGTAACCCTACCATATTTTCAGAATCTTCCATATTTATATCGTTTTCATTTTCAATGTTATTTTCTCTAGGGGTTCTATCAATAATATATTCAATCAGGCTTTCCGTAGTTGATGTATCAATACTATCATTATCAGAATCAGAATCAATACTGATAGTATGAACATTTGTAGATTGTTCATTTGACGGGGTATTCTCATCATCAGAATCCATTAGTTCATCCAAAGTCATTGGACGAACAATTGATTCTGTTTCAACATCAGATATTTGATTTTCTACTGCGTGTAAAAGTTGTGAAGCAGTAATGGTTTGATCGGGGGAACTAGTAGGGACAGGGACAGGGACATAAACATGATAATAAGAGTTAGTGCTATGTTCATTATTAGCAAGGGAACTTACCTGAGTTTCAATTATAGTATAATTGTTTCTCGGAGTAGAATATCCAGACATTGTGATTTGAAATGTTTAAGTATTGAATACTTGTAAAGTTGTTGTTGATACTTATAGTATTTGTTATGTTACGGGGTTCAATTTATTTATACCTATATTATATACTATATGGAAATAATTACAGTATCTACAATAATAGTTTTGACTGGATTAATTACAGGAGGAAGTATGTATATTAAAAATAAGATATGGGAGTTCTCTGAAGAGTTATCATTAAAGATAACTGGTAGAAAATATATGTATACAGATAAATCGTGTTCAACCAAACCTAATAATTAATAATAATTTAAACATACATAAAGTTCTATTACCATATACATTATATACATTTTTAATTTATACAAATATGAAAGATATTGTTATTCAAATGAGTGAAGAGGAGTATAAAGATATTCATAATTTAACAAATAATGAAAAATGTGTGGTTATGAGAAGTGGGTTAATGTGTCTTCAGACAAGTAAAAAAATGCTTACTGAAACCACTGAAAAGGAAATTTATTCTCAGATAGAAAGTGAGTTCAGTAATAAGTTAGATGAAATTGAAAAAATGAATAAAAAAATAGAAAGTGATTTATTAATTGAACGAGGGGTCAATGAAAGAATGAAAAAGGAGGAATCTGAGAAAATAGAAGAACAAGTGGACTTAATTGTTAGACATAAATTGCAGATATATGACAAAATGACAACCGAAAAGAATAATGATATTATACGTATTACTGAAATGCTTCATATGAAAGAATCAGAATTAGCAAATGCAAAAGAGCAAATGCGAACATATGGAGTTACTTTTGATGCAAGGCTGGTAAAAGAAGTGGATACAAGAATGAAATTAGAAAGAACTGAACACGATAAAATGATGTCGGAAGTGCTTACTAAGAATAATTCTCTCCTTGAGACAGCTATTAAATCAAGTTCTGTAAAGACATCTACAGAGATAGGTGCTATTGGTGAACAAAAGTTTTATGATATTGCAAAAAAGACCTTTATGGATTTTGAGAAGTTTGATATAATAGATGTTCATAATCAACCTCATAAGGGAGATTTTCATATAACAATTAAAGATGTTGGAATAATGATAGATGCAAAGGCTTACAAACGTAATGTTGATTCATCCCAAATAGAAAAGATAAAATCAGATCTTCGTAGAAATACTCATTTAAACTTTGCTTGGCTTGTTTCTCTCAATACCAATATAGATAAAAAAGATCATGCAGTCTTTTTATTTGAATGGATTTCTGAGGAGCAGTGTGTTATTCATATAAATAATTTATTGTCTTTAGACAACAAAGAACATATTTTAAAAACAGTATTTTATCTTTGCCGAGACCATTATAAAAGGATAAGTGATGGAAAAATTGGACATAGTGAACTTATGGCCATTCGTGATAATCATATGAAAGTGGCTGAACGTGTAAATCATTTGAAAAAACGTATTAAAGAAGTAAAAACATCATTGAACGGTTTGAAGAATCTTCATGATGAACTAGAAAAGGATGTAATAAATATATTAAATGAAGAATCTAATGGAATTGTAAATAAATATTATAGTTCAGTAATTGAATGGTGGAGTAAACATATTAAACCAAAAAAGGGCGGTAAAGTAAAATCTACTGCGTTATGGCTTGCATTTAAGAAAGAAAACGATGAATTATGTAAAGAATTAGATGTTGCAGGATTTAAAAATATATTATGTGTTATTGTTCCTCAGGATAATCTTATTAAAGCCAAGGGAAAAGCAGGAGCCATGGATATATTAGAGATTGAAATGTGTGAGCAATCTGTTCCAGAATTAAAGATAGATACTGATGTTATTGAATAAATAATAGTAATATGATATTTAATTACTATTATTTAATTATTTATAATGTTACTTAGTGAAATAACATCGGATATATGTGAAATATTTATACCAATTCAACAGTAAACTTGAATGGTAAATTAGTAAGAGTCCTTTGGCCTGCAGTAACAGCCAAATCCGCAAGATCAACATCAGAGTGTGTAAAGTTAACACCGAATACAAGTTTATCTCCAGCTTGCCAGATAAATGGATAATAATCATTTACACTACCACCTTGAGTATTACGATTGTTCTCGTGGAAGAGACCACCAAGACGGTTAGTTAATCTATAACGAGCCGTGCTATCTCCTAAGGTAGCAAGTTTATCACGGAATTGATGAAGTAAGAACTGACCAGTGCGACCTTTGATAGTAGCATCATTATCTTGGTAGGTAGTTTTAGTTCCACTTGCTAAAAGAGCAAGATTGGTTCTAATTGCACCTTCTAAAGATGTAACATTTGCAGTTCCTGCACCAGGACTGGTTAGAAAAGTATTTACGTCAGTTTTAATAGTTGGTGTAGTTGAGAAAATATATTGCATGTTCTTTACACCAAGTATATCGTATGACCAGTTTTCAACAACAATATCATTAATAGCATCGCCAGAAGCAGGGACATCAGCTTCAAAGTTTCCAACACCTTTATAACCGGTTGGTGTTAATTGATGCAATTCATGAGTGGCTCCAACTGTTGCTCCATCTTGACTTCCAGCCTTTAACACAGGCCAATTGGCTACTTCATGATGTAAGCACAAGTCTTCACTTCGTAAAGTATTTGAAGTAGGTAAATTATTCCATACAGTACCTCCAGCAGTACCATTAGGATCTGAGAGATAGGCATCATTATCGGGCTTATAAAAGAAGACGTTATTGAAGTCTGCTTTATTCATCTTGAATGTAAGAGGAGCGGCGTTGTCATAAATATTCAAAGTAGTATCTAAAGGATCAACACCCTCTGAAAAAAGAGTAAATGCAGTTGCAATAGCACGATCAATATTTACATTTGCAAGCTCTACTGTAATATTATGACCAGTAGTATTTTCACGAATAGTAATAACTCTTAAACCACGAAGATCAGTTGATAAATATCCAGTGGCAAGGTCCCAGTCAGCAACAGCATCACCAATACCAGTTAAACTTACGAATCCAGTTTTATCGGCAGCATCAATTGGTGTACAACCAGCAGCGGTTCCAAAGTCTTTTGTTTTTTGTGTGTGAGTTGAATCAGCACCAAAATTAAATGCATATACATCTTCATTATTTACACTATAATACTCATTAAGTGTTGCATTAGTTACATTCACTCCAGTATAGGTCCATAATGTTCCAAGTTGAGTAGCAGTGAAAGTAGTATCACGATCAACTGCAAGAGCAGTTCCATCAGAACGAGTAGTAGTTGCGCCATCTTCCTTGAGCTGAGTATAAGTCATTGCAGCAGGTTGAGCTGCAGTGTTTGTTCCACCAAAAGTAAGGTCATGAGTAAATGTTGCACTCATATTAGGAGGTGCACGCCAATCTTTGCCAAAATGAGTAGCTTCTCTGATAGTTACAGTACGAGTCTTAGAAGTTATATTATTATTTGCATCAGTAAGAGTCCATGTGAAGAAACATATAGTTCCTGCTGCTGCTCTTGGGTCCACGCCATTAAAACAACTCATGCTGTTTCCAGCAGTGCCGGTATGTTTTGCACCAATATTATCAGTATTTGTAGTAGCAACAGTTACATCACTTTTTATGTGAAACTCGGTGTATGGTTGTCCTCTTGGCCATTCAATTGATTCTGCACAATTAAATAAAATATCTGCAGAGGTAAGATCGAATGTAAATATGAAGTCATTATTGGTTGTTTCTGTGATAACAGAACCAGCTAAAGAAGATGCAACATTCTGATGAGATGCAGCTGGGTTAAGAGCAGGTAATGATACTTTGTATTGAGTTCCAGTAGTCATACCATCAACAGTAAAGGTCCATTTGGATACCTGAATGTTAGTATTATCAGAGTGAGCAACATCATCAGCATAAGTTACAGCAGAGATAAGAGTACTTGCATCACCTGCATTAGTAACATCATAAAGAGTGATATTATATTTAGTGCTTGCATCTCCTGCAACAGCTGCAATAGGCATACTGGACATTATACTAAACTGAACAATAGAGCCGTTCGTTGTACCTCCAGATTGCACAACACCAGTAGATACAATACTTGCAGTAGAAGAAGCAGAACCGTGATATTTTAAGGCATCTGTATTTTTAACAGTAATAGTTGCTTTAATAACAGCACTTTTATTTGTTGTTCCAGTTGCACTATCAGCTGCAAAAATACCAATTTCATATACATTATCATTTGTATTTGAATAATTGTTATCAAATGCAACACCCGCAGCGCTTACTTTTAAAACAGCTTCTCTGTTACTGTTATTTTCAGAATCAGTAATTTCAAAAGTCATTGTATTACTTCCTGATTTTGAAGTAACTTGCATAGACACAGCAGTTCCACTTGCAGCAGCAGTAGGATCTGCTAATAAATAGTATCTTGCACTAGCATATGGGTCATTGACACCGTGTTTAGTAACATCTAAATTAAATGTCATAACGTTATATGCAGCAGCTTGTTCATCAATACTTTTTGTAATAGCATTTGCTGCTAAATCTACAAAGGTTCCTGCAGCTGCAGCATCAGATTGTTTAATTACTGGATTAGTGGTATCTGCGGCAACAGCAACTTTAATAGCTAAAGTACGGGATTTAGTAGCATCAGTACCTCCGTTAAATCCACCATCAGTAATTGTAATTATACCATTATATTCATTTTGGTCGGCAAAGTCAATCTCTGCTCCAGGGTCAAACTTGACATATGCAGTAGCAGTCTTTGTGTTTCCAATAGCGTTACTACCAGCATCATCAGAAAAGATAGTGAACTTTGCTGAGTCGGCTCCTCCTGTTACAGTCCATGTACATTTTTGGTTAACAAATACAGGAATAATTTTTGTTGCTGAAACTTGAGATTGTTGGTCGGCAACTGTGCAGTTTGCATCAGAACCAGTTTCAGTACCATCATAGTAAGTAACCACAGCTCCGGCAGCGGCAACAACATTACCGGATTCACGTTCGGTATTAAGTGCTGCAGATTCGTAAAAATCAATTTGAACAGGGGTATATGGTATAACAAGAGCTTGAGAAGCACTAGTATATGTTTTATTTGAGCCTACACCACTATTATAATTACCTGTATCAACATATGTTAATATAACATTTACAGTATCAATACCATAAGTACCATTATCTGCAGTAAGGTCAGCCATATCTACATTTGTGCTTCTGTTAATTTCAACATTTCCATTAACTAAAGCACTGTTTAAAGTATATCCAGCAGGAGCCTGACCGTCCCAAGTTACAGTTATATCACCTTGATCTATAGCGTTAGTTTGTGCAACAGCCCATAATGCTTTTGTAGTAGTGTCAAACTCGTTAATATTTACACTACTTGTAAGAGTAGGAATATTTGATAATACTGCACCAGCAACATCAGTTGTAGAGGAACTTACATAAATAGTCATATTTTCACTTTTAGGATTGTTAGAACCACTTACAGGTGTAGCAGTAACAGTAACAGTATATGCTATTTGTGTATCTTTGTTTGCAGCAGCTTTTAAACTAAGAGTAACAGTAAAAGAACCGTCTCCTACAGCAGCTGCATTAACATTAAACTTGTTACCATCAATAGTATCAGTAAGAGCATATGTACACTCTTCTGATGCATTTAATGTAACATTACAAGTTGTAGCACCATTAAGGATAATAGGATGTGCTGCAGTCGTACTTCTAACAAGAGAAACAGACATTTATATATAACAAACATATTAAAATACCTACAATAAATATATTGTTCCTAAAACATATTTATTTATTATTTTATACACACACACACATGTCACTATATTATTTATTACCTATAAATTCAAATAAATTATAAGTTTAAATCTGCCCTAATTCAGCCCTAATATTTGATAGTAACTGTTCATCAAATCCTGAAGTTGGAATACCATATCTTTGTATATATAATTCATACTCGGGTAGTACTACAAACTCAGTTTCAATTGATTGTGATGTTTCAAAAAGAGCAACCGCAAAATTATGGTAATGTTCTTCAATATACAATTTTAAGCTATCTACATCTAATAATATATCTCTATAGTCTTCTAGTGAACTTGCTTGATTCAATAGTAGGGTCCTTTCTATTTCTAATGCATCTATACGGTCCTTTAATTCTTTATTGCGTGTATTTAATTTTATTGAATTATCCAAACCATGATTAACTGTATTCATAAATACACCATAGTTTCTCCCTAATGTTTCCCTTGGAAAATCAGTTTTTTCTTGAGTATAACCAAGAACATCAGCAAGTCTTCTCTCTGTATTAACCATTACTTGTCCAATTTGTAGAGTAGTTTTTATATTTTGACTTTCATGTTCTGTAAAGTCAAACTCATCCATATCATATTTGTATGTGTCCATACTTTGACTATAAGCCTTAGTTATTACATCTCTCATTCCATCATATACTAATGCAGCTGCATTAATTTGTGGGGCACTATAAAATGCAGATCTAAATTGAGCTTGTGTATATGAATGAGAGCCAACTTCTATTACATTTTTTTTCCCTACTTTTCCCTTATTTACATTATTAAATCCACTCTTAGTTTTTTTATGTTTATTCATTATTATAATTAATATAAAGTATAATAATATAATTTAAAATAAGAACAAATAATAAGGGATACAAACGTATGGCTTATGAGTTAGATGTTGAAGAATATAATGATGTAGAACTTATGAATATAATAGATTCCTCACAAGACATTACTAAGATTAATGAAGTTAAATTGGGAAAAACAATTGCTGCATTTAAATCCAAAATATTAGGTGCAAATCCCCGAGATAATACAGATACTACCTCATTAATTTTATTCGCTGATAAGATACATGATAAGTTATTGAGTTATGTTCAAAGACGATCTCCAGTTCAGTTGCCTCCTATGAATTATAATGTTCTTCAGAGTCAGAATCAATTGAGTGGAGGAGCACATATGGTAACAACTGATAAAATAGTGCAGCCTATCAATACATCAGAATATAAATATCCTGCTGGAGTTATGAATCCTCTTGAGAAGCGAACTTTTACAAAAGTAATTAATATTGATAGTGCATTTAGAAAAAATTACGAAATGACATCTTCAAACAGATTTCAATGGACATTAGAGCAACCTGAGACTAAAGTTGTTTCTATGAAACTTGTATCAGTAGAGTTACCAATTATGTGGTATGATATATCTGAAAAAAATAAAAATAATACCTTTACGATAACCCTTAGGAATTTGAAAAAGTATCCAGGAGATCGTGTGCATATAATTTCTATTCCATCTGGTAATTATTCACATTCTGAGATGATAGATACTATAAATCATCTTTTTATAAACAAAAGAGGGGGTCTTGAATACATAAAGGTTCATATTGATGATATAACTACAAAAACTACTATTCGTGTTATCAATCCTAAGTATGATACTGATTATTATACGGGTTTAAAGTATCTATTTGATGATAATATTCCCGCAGAGTATTCTCCCGATTTTGAATGTCAAGTAGATTTTTTCTCTCTTCCTATCGCAACTAATTCTGAAAGTATAGAGGATATATCATATCGTAAATGTCTTGGATGGTATATAGGATTTCGTAAACCATCTTATACAGTGCGTTATCAAGATACTATATTAGATAGTGTAAGCGTAGATTTTGATCATGAAATAACTTATCATTGTTCATTAACAAGTGAATCATCGTTTGGTTCTGGTAAAGGGCATTATATCTATATTGCTGTAGATGATTATAATCGTAACTGTCTTACTGAGACTATTTCATCAAAAACAAGTAATCATTTTGTAGGAAATAATTTGTTAGGGCGTATATCTATAGATACTCCATCACAAGAGATTATGATAACAACTCCTGCAGATCGTATTTTTAGACAACGTGATTATATGGGTCCAGTAACATTAACCCGAATGACAATAGAGTTATTAAATCGTTTTGGGGATTTAATTGATTTAAATAATAATGATTTTTCATTAGCGTTGGAGTTAACAGTATTGTATTAGGTTACTTGTGATGTTAGTAGGTTAATAAATTGAATACCGTTTTTAAATGATATTGTAACGTATATATACAATATTATTATAATAGATGAAAAGATACGTTGATAAGCCAGATATATATTTTATTAAAGAAAATGTATCCCGTCACGAGCATTTAATGCATAAATATATACAAAGTCTTGATATATTAAATGTTCCCAAGGTGATTTCATACAATAAACAAAAAAAGAGGATGGTAATGGCAAAAATACATGGTGATAATATTTCAGATATGTATGGTGAAAATATAAAAGATGTTCCTGATAATATTTATAATACAATAAAAGATATAATGCATACATTAGCTGAGTATAATATATGTTATCCAGATTTTACAGGATATAATTTCATTATAGATAAGAATGATAAGTTTTGGATAATTGATTTTGAACATTCTTATTTTGAAGATTCTATAGATGAAAATGAAACAATTCAAGAAATACTTTATGGAGAAAAGAAATGGAATGGAGAGTTTGCATAAATTAAATAATTTTATATAATTTAACGAGCTCTTTTTTTACTAGTTTTTTTCTTTTTGTTAGATAATCGTTTATGTTTTCGTTTATTTGTTTTTCGTTTTTTACTAGTTATTTTACCACTACCATACATTTTCATTTGTCCATCAAGATATTCATTAATTTGATATTCTGTAATAGTATTTGTTCTTGTTCCTGCTGATTGAGAAACCAATTGTTGTGGTTGTAATGCTGATTGAACACTACAATAATTTTCAATGTATGTATTAGAATCTTTTTTTGCAGATTTTTTATATACATATCCTATGCGTATTCTTGAAATAATTTGATATGCCCCATAATTAAAAGCCTTAGACATTTCTTCAATATTGTTATACAAAGATAATGCTTTTGTTATTAATGAGCTACTTGATGATTTATTAAAGTAAATAGGTTGTTCTAGATCAATTGCTGGTTTTAACATATGTGTCATTTTATTAATATTTGGTATGAAAGCCAAGTCTAATCCTGTATTATTGTTCTCCATTTTTTTTAAATAATCATTCAATAAGGTTAAATAACATTCTTTTTTGCAATTATTGGGTAAATATATGACACTAAGTCCCATATTTAATATATCAATGATATATGGAATTAAATAATTGCTTTGATGTCCATTATTCTCTCCAAGTTTTGATTCACATAGTATAATTGTATTATTTATTTTCATTTGTAAAAGTTGTTTTCCTTTTTGTGAAGACCAGAAATTAGTCTCTTTTAAGTTATCTATGATTTGTTTGTTGTTTTTAGGTGCAACTAGGTTACCATATTGTTGATCGTATGGCGTAATAAATAATGGTTGTGCATTATTATCACTATTAGTTGGGTCAACAAACCCTAATTCTTGTAATACAGTATCATTTATATCAGAATATGTAGTTTTTTTCATGAAATTATGATAACTTTGGAATTGTTGTGCCATATGTTTTGATGGGTATGCAAAATATTCATAAAATGACTCAGATACAGGTATATCATCATCAGTATCAAGAAATTTATATAGCTTAGGTGCTCTATCATTGGATGCTCCTGATTTTGCAGCAGTCTCTTCACTTGTTAGACATTCTGGGTGGTCAATGTATATAGTTGAATCCATTTCTTCTTTATCCCAATCATATTGTGGAGTTCCAAGTAAGAAGTCATCATATGCTATAGTTAGCCATAAGTATTCAACAGGTAATTGTATAATATTCATATTGAGCATATATTTTTTCATATTGAATATCATGGATATAATTCTATCGTCTGCTTTACCTTTATTAGAAGGGCTATCGCTTTCTTTAATCCATATATCCATTAACATTTTTGCTTCATATGTATTAGAAAAATACATAATACCTCCAGAAGTTTCAAACTTGTATGGATTATAATGAATAATATCTGAAAGTATATTATCACTTGCACGAGGATCCATGTTCCATCCACGAGCCATAAAGTCTACGCCATCTATATCAAATATAGCTGGATATTTTCTGATAAACATATCTCCATCAATATATAACACTGCACGTCCATTGCATAGTGTAAGAGCGTGTTGAATGAATAATGGTTTTGCATTAATTGCCATTTGATATTGTTTAGTTTCAACAAAATGGTTATACTCAACTGCCAGATAGTTACAATTTGCATATTTACAAGATTTTTCCCATCTATCTATCATATCTTCATATTTCATAGTAGAACGAAATCGTAATAAAGATGCCATTGCTTCATATATACTTGTATTTGTATATGTGTTATTCATAATATTGAAAGGTTCAGCTTGTTTTGTTGTGAAGAATGTTTTGATAAAACTTAATATGCTTGTTCTCTCTTGAACAGAAAGCATTACTCCGTCTTTAACTATATCTAATATTTCATCATATTCTTCAGAGGTTTGACCACGATTTTCACTAAGGATTTTTTTTACTTTGTCAATATTTGCTCGTAAATTATATAAGTTTAAAATAGAACTTCCTATGGTTCTATAATTATAAATACGTAATGTTACTTCTCTGAATATCCTTGAAACCTTACTTCGTAGTTCTTGTTCGCTAGATACATTGTCAAATAAAGTAAAATCTCGTGGTGCTTGTCCATCTTCTCTCATCATTGATATACTAGCCTTTGCTCTATTGAATAGGTCTTTATCTTTGTTATCAAGTAATCCAATATCTATGTATAAACTATTTATGTAGTTGTTTGTTTGTTTGTCAATAAAGTTTTTAAATATTGTCATTTTAGATAAATGTTGTGTCCATACATTTAAAACATTTTCTGGGTTTGATACATCATACTTTTGTTGTACTTTATTTGAATATAAATAACCAAAAAATAATAAACCATGTTTTATTACATTATCAATATACGCTTGATAATCAGACATACAAGGACGTGCAACATTTGCATTAATATTACCTCTTCCCCACCAATATGTAATAACAACAAACTTACTCTCTTCATTTACAATTGTAGGTTGACGTATTTGTTCCTTTATTACTTGTTCCATAGTTTTCTTTTTCTTTTCTTCTATAGTTTGGTTTTGCATATTTGCTAGATATATAATATCAAAATATTATATATATTATAATCTATTCATAATATATATTAAAAATGGAAATAACACAAGATAAACGTAAACAGTTGCTCGTGGTATTTGACATAGATGAGACACTCATCCAATATATATCAAAAGGACAGTTACCAAATACCATGTGGGAGAGTGTTCCACAGAAAGTGAAAGATATGTATAAGTTTAGTATAGTTGAGGACGGGGAAGATAAAATATTTCTGCGACCTGGATTACACGAATTATTTCGCTGGTTTAATTTGAACAAGGATTCTGTGAGGGTTGCATTATGGACATACTCAGAACAAGAGTATTCTCAATCAATTGCTAATATGCTTACAGATGCTTTTGGACTAGACAGTGATTTCTTTTTGTTTACGTGGGGATGCGAACAGATAGAAGAGGAGTTTGAAGGTGAACCTGGAGATGACTATCCAAAGAATCTTAGAAAAGTATGGAACGATTTTACGAACTTTAATACATTTAACACAATTATTGTTGACGATTTACATGGAAACATTCGTCATACTCGCAATGTCAACAATTGTATTCTCATTCAGCCTTATGCTCCATTCTCTAGAAACAAAATAAGAGAACCTCTTCCTAATCCTGATACGGAGAAAGAACGTATGGATATGATCATCAATGACAACGCTATGGACATACTAAAAAATATATGTGAGAAGGTAATGAATGATTTGAAAGGATGTGATTCTGAAGAAGATATAGATCCTAATTTTGATAAAGAGGGTGTTTTCTCTCCTGCGAGAGTAAAACGAATGGGATTGAAAGGAATGATGAGAAAGTATGCGTTTTCAAAAGAAACTATTAACTTTGTTACTCTCCCTGCTATAGGTGAAAGTTATCAAACTAATAAGTTCGTTGACATTAGTGTTCCTGAGTTAGCACGAACACACAATGTTCAGAAAAAGGGTGGTAAGAAAAGTTCTCTCTCTACAAGAAATAAAAGAAAGCGTAAAACATCTAAACGCAAGAAGACACGAAAGTCTAAAATAGCTACAAGAAGAATATCTAGAAAAACAAAAAAACGTCGTCGTTAATAATAACGTTATGATAAAACATTGTGACGATGAATGGTAACGATATATAATTCTATATTAAACAATATAATAATACTTATCGTAACAAAAAATAATGTATAATAAATAATAATACACCATAAATGGTAACAAAATACTTATAAATATAATATAATAAATATTGACACTGAATGACACCATACTTGAATCCGTATGATATCATTGACTGCATAATATGGTAACAAACCAATAATAATCCTGATAGAAATGGGCTGACTGCATAAGGACACCATAAGCCTGAGCCCGAGGAGAGGCTGACTGCATAACCAGTGTCAGAGACTTTCAAATAATTAGATAAAAATCACACGATATATGGTGTAAATCTATAAAAAATGTAACCGAAATATG
>Ga0315315_10002831_pt1 | contig 15864 bp, 14 predicted proteins | sample M140m3416metaG_FD_203699 | JGI IMG/M metagenome (GOLD analysis project Ga0315315, IMG submission 203699) | Ammonia-oxidizing marine archaeal communities from Monterey Bay, California, United States - M1 40m 3416 | ecosystem: Environmental > Aquatic > Marine > Intertidal zone | place: USA...
TTTTTTCTGATACTCATAAAAAAACTTTGAATTTATCGCCATTTCAGCAAAGTCAGATATCAAAATGGAAATCAGCAAATGCAATTAAGATTCTTAATGTAGCAAATTTGAAGCCAGTTAAGGATCAAGCAACATTAATTAATTCAGTCAAGATTCTTAAATCAAAAGGTCAAAATATTTCTCTTTTAATTATAGGAGATGGGTTTTTAAAAAAATCATTAGAGGAATTAATTAAAGTAAATAATCTTGAAGAAAATATCTTTCTGCTCGGACAGTATCCTGCTTCAAATAAGTTTTTTTTAATGTCAGATTTATTTGTGCTTAGCTCTATTTCTGAAGGTTTTAGTTTGGCTTTATGCCAAGCAGCACAAAATAATCTTAAAATTGTTTCTACCTTTGGAGCAAAAACTTCGGAATTACTTGGGGATGATTATCCTTACATATCAAAAGTGGCCGATCCACATGACCTTGCAAATAAAATTATGGGAGCAATTCTTAACCCTAAAATTCAGATTAATGAAGAGGCTATTTTGAATTCAAGAGAAGAAGTTTTTTATAAAAAATATTTACGGCTTATAGAGTGAAAAGATAATAGAAAAATTAAATCTAAGCTCTTGATATTTCTAAAATATTTTTGAAATCATCAAACTCAACCTGTAGTTCATTGGGCAAGGTTAGATCGATCAATTTAATCTTAATAGAAGGATTAATTTCTAAACATAATGTGCTCATAAAAGAGTAAATTTCTAATTCAGCATTAAAATCTCCAACTTTGTTGATAAAAGATTCCGCTCCGTGACTAAAACTTAAAACTGAAATATCTATCTTGTCTAAGATTGAATTTTGCAATGTTTCTCTAGGATGTTGTATATATAAATTAATTTCATTTAATTTAATAAATTCTGCAATCTCTTCGTAGTTTTGTTTTGACAAGCCCATCCACTTGAAAGGTTGGCCAATAAATATCTTATATATATTGTTCATTTCACGAGACTCTAAAGACTCCATAGAAATAATTTTATCAGAATCTATAGCTGTAAATTTATACAAAGCCTTTTTGAACCATCCAAAGTGAAATAATGATTGTTTAAGATAAAACTTGGGAGTTTTTGGAAATTTAAATATTAAATTTAATAATTTATTTCTTTTTTGAGTCTTGAATGGAAAGATTGATTCATCATTGAAACGTGAATTAGGCTTAATCGTAAAGTACCCCTCATCAAATGTTAGCAAATGAGTAAATTTACTTAAGAGATATATCAAATTAAAAGCATCTTGATCAACGCATGCAGCTAACAAAAAGGAAAAACTTTCATTTCTAATTTTAACTAAGTGGAAGATCAAATTGATACGATTTGAGAAATATAAACAAGAAACTTTCCGCCTACTTAAATAATTTAATGTTTTCTTGTTTGAAGAGATGCATTTAATTTCTAAACAAAATGTATTTTGTATTTGAAGAATCTTTTTAGCATGATGAATTGAGTCAACATAACAAAGTGCTCTTTTTTTACTAAAGCTAGAATAAAATTCTTCTAATTGGATCTTCTTCATTGATTTATTCACTTGTTATAACTCAGAGTGAAAAGCCTTTAGAGCGATGGTTAAAACTTCTTCAATACTTAAATTTGTTGAGTCAATTTTTACAGCATTTTCAGCAGCAATTAAAGGAGAAATTTTCCTTTCAATATCAGATTTATCTCTACTAGCAATCTCCTGCTTTATATCTGAATATGAGGTGTCAATACCTTTTTTTTCTAGTTCCTCATATCTTCTCAATGCTCTAGCATCTTGGTCTGCATTTAAAAAAATTTTTGTATTAGCTTCAGGAAATACGATAGTTCCCATATCCCTCCCATCAGCAATTAATCCATTAGAAAAGCCTATATTCCTTTGAAAATAAATTAAATTGGATCTTGTTTCTTTTTCTGCACTTAATGCTGAAGCAGCAGAGGCTATTTTTTCAGTTCTCAAATCTGAAATAATATTTTTATTCTGAAATTCTATCTTTGGATTTAGAATATCATTGTTAATGGTATATTCCTCGAAAATCTTTTTTGCACCTTTATGCGAACCTGCAAGACTATATGCATAACTGTAAGCCCTGTAATACAACCCACTATCCAAAAGTGAAAAATTAAGTTCTAAGGCAAGCAATCTTGCAAGAGTGCCTTTGCCAGATGCAGATGGACCATCGATAGTAATAATATTATTATTTTTCAAGCTGATACCCTACAGAAGAAATTAACTCTATAAAATTAGGGAATGAGGTAAAAATATTTTTACAATCCTTCACTGTAATTGGTTTTGAGCATTTCAAACCGGCAATTAAAAAACTCATAGCAATTCTATGATCTTCATAAGATTCAATATAAATTGGTTGATCTCTTAAGAGAGAATTTGAATTTCCCTTAATACTCATACCATCTTCAAAATTTTTATGTGCGACTCCCAATCTAGTGAAACCATCAGAGATGGCTTTTAACCTATCTGATTCCTTTACTCTTAATTCTGTTGCATCTCGAATCATAGTCTCGCCCTCTGCAAATGCAGCTGCAACAGAAATGATAGGAATTTCATCAATAATATTTGGAATAATATCCCCAGAAAGTTCCACGCCTTTTAATACAGATTTTTTGATTATTAAGTCAGCGCAAGGCTCTCCTGACTCTAGTCTTTGATTTCTTACCTCAATATCTGCGCCCATGTTTTGCAAAACTTGTAACACCCCTGTTCTCGAGGGGTTCATTCCAACATTTGTAATTTCTAACCCTGGTGAATCACTTATTAAGGCTGCTACTATTAAAAAAGCAGCCGAAGAAATGTCACCCACCACTTTATAAGTTTTAGCATGCAAATGATTGGAGGGAAACAATTGAATAATATTCTTACTTCCCTTAGATGCAATTTCTATATTTGCACCAAAGTTTTTTAACATTCTTTCTGTATGATCTCTTGTCTGAATAGGCTCAATAATTTTAACACCTGCCCCTGAAGCAATAGCAGCCATTAGAATACTTGATTTTACTTGAGCACTTGCTACTGGCAACTCATAGGTAAATTGTTTTTGAAGTGATGTGGGTAATATTGAAATAGGCAACTTACCACTAGATGATTTAATACTGGCGCCCATTTCAGTTAATGGGTTTATTACTCTGCTCATAGGTCGAGAAGACAAAGATTCATCTCCACAAAAAGAAAGATTTAAACCAATGCCAGCAGTCAAACCTAAAATTAGACGCAAGCCAGTCCCAGAGTTACCAAGATCCAGTGGCGCATCACAGCTCTGAAAAATATATTTTCTTTTATGCAAATGAACTAGCCCGTTTTCATCAATTGTAATGCCTGATCCAATTTGATTGAGCGCATTCATTGTAGAGAGTGGATCTTCCCCATGCAAGAAGCCATCAACCACCATTTCTTCATTCATCAAAGCTCCGATCATAAGAACTCTTTGCGAGATAGATTTATCTCCAGGACATTGAACTGTCCCAAAAATCTGACTATTGATAGATGTAGTTAAATTCAATAGTTTGATTCCTTAAAATCTTTAAGTTTGCTTAAAAAAGCCTGAAGGCTCTGAGGGTTATTTCCTATCTTATCCTTCAAGATACTAAGACTTTTTATCAATTCATCTATCGCCAAGGCAATATTCTTTTGATTCATTGAAAAAATATCTGCCCACATTTCAGGAGAAGATGAAACTAATCTTAAAAATTCTCCGAGACCACCGCCTGAAAAATCTGAAAGATCATCTTGGTCAAGCCCCTTTAAAGTATTTAATAATGCATAGGCAGCAACATGAGGAAGATGGCTAGAATATGCAAATATCTTGTCATGCAACTCAGCGTCCAATACTGTAATGTTTGATCCAAGCGCATTCCATAAATTTGTAACTCGATCCACATGCTGTGATGCTACAGAGTCATGATATGACAGGATTGTTGATTTTCCATTGAAAAGATCAGCAACTGAATTCTTTTCGCCTGAAAGGTGGGAGCCAGCTACTGGGTGAGAGAAGATAATATTTTCAGGAAAATTAAATTCTTGCAACATTTTATTTAGAGGGCTTTTGGTGCTTGTTGTGTCCGTGATAGTCACTGAAGAATTAAATAAAAAATCTAAAGATTTTAGAATGTCATTAGTCACACTCGGAGGAGTCGAGATAATAACCAATGAGTCTGAGTATTCAGTACTTTCTAAATCATTAAGAGAATTAAGTGAGCCCTGAATGGATTGATTATGCAATGCATTCTTTATGCTTTGTTGATCTGAATCAAAAGCTAAGATCTCATATTCTTGAGCGCTTAATAAGGCTTTTGCTATTGATCCTCCAATTAACCCTAGCCCAATAATAATAATTTTCATATGAGCTCTTCTAAAGTGGTAAGAAATTTTAAGTTTTCAGCTTCTGTTCCAATTGTAACCCTTATAAAATCTTCCATATCATACAAATCAACAGATCTTACGATGACTCCTTTTTCCATAAGGTTGTTAAACATTTCTTGGCCAATAAAGTCACCTTTAAAAGTAATAAAGTTCGCAACTGATGGAATGCATTCAAGCCCAAGTTTGGATAATTTATCAAATAAAAACTCATACTGTTGTGAATTTAACTCAATGCTTTGTCTAATATGCTCTTGATCATTAATTGCTACACAAGCCATCGCTTGGGCTATGGTATTTACATTGAAAGGCTGTCTGATTCGATTGAGAACCTCAATTAAAGATGGATTAGCAATGCCGTACCCAACACGAATACTGGCCAGACCATGAATTTTAGAAAATGTTTTGGTAATTAGTAAATTATCAAATTCATATAGCAAATCTAAAGGTTTGACGTAATCTTCTTCAGTTACATACTCAAAATATGCACAATCTAATACCACCAATACAGATGAGGGGACTTTTTTTAATAACGAATGAACTTCTTCGTGACTGTTATAAGTACCTGTTGGGTTATTTGGATTGGCAATAAAAATTACTCTGGTGCTGCTCTCTAAATAATCCTCAAATGATTTTAAATCATGAGCCCAGTTGCATGTAGGAACCTCTATTAATGATGCGCCCGCGGACTGAGTAACAATTTTATAGACTGCAAATGCATGCTTTGAAGCAACAGATGACGTGTTTGGATTCAAGAAAGCTCTGGCTGCTAATTCCAAAATCTCATTAGAGCCATTTCCTATAATTATGTTGTCAAAAGCAACGTTCTCATGATTTGCAATTTCCTCTTTAAGCTTTGTTCCATTTCCATCAGGGTATAAATGCAAATCATTTTCTAGTCCTGCTAAAATTGAAAGCGCCTTCGGAGATGCTCCAAGTGGATTTTCATTACTTGCTAGTTTTACAACCTGATGATGACCAAATTCTGCAACGACTTCTTCGATTGAGCGGCCAGGCTCATACGGATGAAGATCCTCAATCCCAGGGTTAAGATTATTAAGAATATCTGAGCTCATGAATCTGACGGATATGAGCCAAGAATTCGAACCGATGCTCCTAATTCCTTAAGATTGGCAATAACTTGCTTGAGTTTCGCGTCCTTATAATGGCCGCTGCTATCTATAAAAAAATTATGTGCATTCAATGATTCTCTTGATGGGCGTGTTTCAATTCTTTCTAGATTAATTTTTCTTTTATTGAATGGTTCCAGTATTTTAATTAAAGCTCCGGGCTGATTATCTGTTTGAATTAAAAGGGAGGTTTTATCTTTTTTGGTTTGCTCAATTGCAATATTGCCGATCACTAAAAATCTCGTATTGTTGCCAGAAAAATCTTCAATATTTTTTTGATAATGATGTAGCTTGTATTTATTAATTGCCAATGAACTGACTATACATAAAGTTTTTGGATGGGCTTTTGAAAGCTTGGCAGCTTCAGCCGTGCTTGATGTAGTCTCCCTTTTTGCATTAGGTAAATTAGCATCCAACCACTTACTGCATTGACCAAGAGCTTGAGGATGCGATGCAACAATTTGAGCATCCTCGAGTTTAAATTTTCTGGCTGAAGCTAGTTGATGATGAATAGGGAGATAAGTTTCACCACAAATCTTTATCTCTTCATCTGCTAAAGAGTTTAAGGTTGCATTTACTACTCCTTCCGAAGAATTTTCTACCGGCACAATCCCAAAGTTTGCTGAACCAGTTCTTACTTGATAAAAAACATCCTCTATCGTTGATCGTGGTGATCTTATTGGCGAAGAACCAAAATGCTGAATTACAGCCCCTTCAGAATGAGTTCCTTCAGGACCAAGGTATGCAATTGTTAATTCTTCCTCTAAGGAAAGGCATGAAGAGATAATTTCTTTGAAAATATGATTAATTTTATTCTCTGAAATTGGACCATCATTGAGTTTAGAAATATTTCTCAAGATCTCTGCTTCTCTATTAGGTTTGTAGAAAGAGGTATTTGAGCTCATCAAGCTCTTTAATTTACCTATTTTTTGTGCCAAAGAGCCTCTTCTTTGAATTAGCTTCAAGATTTGATGATCAATAGCATCAATTTTTTGCCTTATAGGTTTAATTTTATTCTTGCTCACAACTTTATCCGTGCTTAGATTGAAAATCTCCCATGAAATTAATCAATGCATCTACCGCTTCGATTGGCGTAGCATTATAAATGCTTGCTCTCATACCACCAACTGACCTGTGTCCCTTTAAGTTAAGTAAACCTGCATTTTCTGCTTCATGCAAGAATTCGGGGTCTAATTCTGAATTTTTCAATAAAAAAGGTACATTCATAATAGATCTATTTCGCACGGTTACAGGATTAAAATAAAAATTAGATTGATCTATGAAATCATATAAATTCTTTGCTTTGAGCTGGTTAATTTTGCCAATAGATTCTAAGCCTCCATTATCTTTAAGCCATGCAAAGACTTTGCCTGAGAGATACCATGCAAAGGTGGGAGGAGTATTAAACATTGAATCTGAATCAGCATGTTTTGAATACTGAAGCATGCCCGGCAATTCAGTTGAGGCTGTTTCTAAAAAATCATTTTTAATAATGCAAATAGTTAATCCGGCTGGGCCAATATTTTTTTGAGCACCAGCATAAATCATTGAAAACCTTGATACATCAATTGGCTCACTCAAGATAACTGATGACATATCTGATATTAATGGTGCATTAAGGGTTGGAGGAACATGCAATGCATTTCCTTGAATTGTCTCATTGGCAACGTAATGTAAGTAAGATGCATTTTCAGAGCAGTTCCAGCTCTCCTCACTGGGCACATTATTAAAGTTAGATGATTCAGAACTAGTGACAATATTGATATCAATTATTTTTGAACCTTCGTTGATAGCTTTTTTTGACCAGCTTCCAGACAAAACATAGTCAGCAACTTTCTGAGAACCAAAATTCATCGGAACCATAGAGAACTGAAGAGTGGCACCCCCTTGGAGAAAGAGAACTTGATAATCACTTGGAATGTTTAATAAATCAATGAGGTCTTCCCGAGCTTTATTGGCTATATCTATATAGTCAGAAGATCTATGGCTCATTTCCATAACTGACATTCCGGAACCTTGCCATTCCAGCATTTCAGCCTGAGCTTCTTGCAACACAGCTTCAGGAATGGCAGCAGGACCTGCTGAGAAATTCCATTTTCTCATTATTCCTCTTCTTCTTCTGGGGGAATTCTTACACCTTCGATTAATTTCTCGCCTTCTTTAGGAGAGATAACTTTAACGCCTTGGGTATTTCTGCCGAGAGTAGGTATTTGACTGATGGCAGTTCTGATGAGTGTGCCTTTATCGCTAATTAACATAATCCCATCATTTTCATCAACAGAAACTGCAGAAACCATATTTCCATTTCTATCACTTGTTTTTAAAGCAATGACGCCCTGGCCGCCTCTATTATAGGATGGGAAGTCCTCTAATTTTGTTCTCTTTCCAAAACCATTTTCAGATAAACATAAAATAGTCTTAGATGGATCACCGATCATTAAAGAAATAACTTTCATTCCATCTTTAAGAGTTATTCCTTTGACTCCCCTTGCAGTTCTTCCCATTGGGCGAACTTTTGATTCATGGAATCTAATCAATTTTCCAGAATAAGATGAAAGTAAAATATCATTATCGCCATGAGTAATAACAGTTCCTACCAATTTATCATCATCATCTAATCGAATGGCCTTAATTCCAGATTTATATTTTTTATGAAATAAATTTAAGTTTGTTTTTTTAACAACACCGTTTCTAGTTGCCATGAAAATAAATTTATCTTCAGAAAATTCATCGACAGGTAGAATCTGAGTTACGGTTTCATCATCATCCAATTTCAACATATTAACGAGAGGTCTTCCTTTGGAAGTTCTGCTTGCAACTGGAACTTCATAAACCTTCAGCCAAAAAACTTTGCCTTTGGTTGTAAAGCATAGAAGCTGACTATGAGAACTTAAAACATAAAGGTTTTGTATTAAATCCTCTTCTTTGACTTTTGCACCGGCCTTACCAACACCTCCCCTTCTTTGCTCTCTGTATTCATCTAGAGGCTGAGTTTTAGCGTAGCCACTTCGAGAGAGAGTTAACACCCTTGTCTCTTCGGGAATTAAATCCTCATTTGAAATATCATGGCGGGTGTCATTGATATTAGTTTTTCTTTCATCTCCAAAATTTTCTCTAACCTCTATTAATTCATCTTTAATTAATTGAAGTAGCGTTTCTTTATCATCAAGAATTTTTTGAAGTTCTAAGATTACCTCTAAGATTTCATTAAATTCAGTAGAGAGGTTGTCTTGCTCTAAACCCGTGAGTCTTCCAAGTCTTAATTCAAGAATAGACTTTGCTTGAGCTGGAGATAATTTATAGTTTTTGCCCTTAATACCATACTCTGATGAAAGGCCTTTGGGACGACATGCATCCTTACCAGCTTTTTTAAGAATTGCTTCAATCGGTCCAGCTTTCCAAGATTTCTTACATAGCTCAGTTGCTGCAATCTTGGTGTCTTTAGATTTTTTAATTATTTTAATGATCTCATCAATGTTTGCTATTGAAACCATTAATCCTTCGACAATATGACCCCTTTCTTTAGCCTTTCTTAAATCAAACTTAGTTCTTTTTGTAACCACATCTTTTCTGTGTTTTATAAACTCTTGGAGGATTTCTCTAATATTTAATACGCGTGGCTGACCGTCCACGAGAACCGTAAAATTAATACCGAAAGATTGTTCTAATTGCGACTGAGCAAATAAATTATTTTCTAGAACTTCAACGGACTCGCCGCGCTTGACCTCAATAACTACCCTGAGACCATCCTTATCAGATTCATCTCTTATTTCGCTGATTCCATCTATTTTCTTGTCTTTAACCATCTCAGCAATTCTTTCAAGCATCTTAGCTTTATTGACCATGTAAGGTATTTCATTAATGATCAAGGAGCTCTTTCCAGATTTATCCTCCTCTACGGAAGTCTTGGCACGAACATGAATAATTCCTCTGCCAGTCTTATAGCCCTCATATATCCCAATTCTTCCATCTATAGTTCCGCCTGTTGGGAAATCGGGACCAGTAATAATTTGAATGATCTCATCAATGCTTGCCTTTGGATTATCCAATAAGAGCAAGCAACCGTTTAATACTTCCGTCAGATTATGCGGAGGAACATTTGTTGCCATACCAACTGCAATGCCTGATGAACCATTAACAAGCAATGCTGGAATTCTTGTTGGCATAACGTCTGGAATTTGCTCAGTTCCATCATAGTTAGGAGAGTAACTTACTGTCTCTTTCTCAATATCATTAAGAATCATATCTGTAATTTTTGCCATCCTAACTTCGGTATAACGCATGGCAGCCGGAGAGTCTCCATCTATTGAACCAAAATTGCCTTGACCCTCGACTAAGGTGTATCTCATAGAAAAGTCTTGCGCCATTCTAACCATAGCTTCATATACAGCTGAATCACCATGAGGGTGATATTTACCTATTACATCTCCCACCACTCTTGCAGATTTTTTATACGGCTGACGATAGGTATTTCTTAATACATGTTGTGCAAATAAAATTCTTCTATGTACTGGCTTTAGACCATCTCTCACATCTGGAAGTGCTCTTCCGTGAATGACGCTCATCGCATAACTTAAGTAAGAAGTTTTTAGCTCATCTTCAATATTGATTGGTAAGATTTCTTTAGCAAAATCAGTCATTTTTTAGCCCTAGAAGCGATATTTTTTACGTTCAGGAAGTTCCCTTATTTAAGGGTAAATTTTACCATACTTCAGGGGGATTTTAGTCTTTAAATTCAGCAACAATTTGGCCAATTGATTCCTTCGCATCACCAAATAACATTCTAGTATTTTCTCTAAAAAATAATGGGTTTTGAACTCCAGCAAAACCAGAAGACATAGATCTTTTAAGAACAAAAACTGTCTTGGCATTATGAACTTCTATGATTGGCATTCCATAAATTGGACTACCCTCTTCTTCAGTTGCTGAAGGGTTTACAACGTCATTTGCACCGATGACTATTGCCACATCTATCGTGTCCATAGATGGATTCACATCATCAGGTTCAGCAAGTAAGTCATAAGAAACATTAGCCTCTGCAAGAAGAACATTCATATGGCCTGGCATACGTCCTGCAACAGGATGAATTCCATATTTCACTTCCGTACCATTTTCTTCCAAAAGTTCTCCCATTTCTCTAACAACATGCTGTGCCTGAGCTACTGCCATACCATAGCCAGGGACCACCAAAACACTTGATGCATTCTCTAGTATCAGATAGGCATCATCAGATGTAATTGGTTTCACTTCGCCTTGCTCTTCAGAAGTAGTAGATTGGCTAGAAGATGCGTATCCCACAAATAGAATATTAATAATCGTTCTATTCATCGCTTTTGCCATAATAATGGTCAAGATTAATCCGCTGGCCCCAACAAGAGATCCAGCAACGATTAATACATTGTTAAGCAATAACAAGCCTGCAAAAGCTGCTGCAATTCCAGACAGAGAATTAAGCAAAGAAATAACTACAGGCATATCACCACCACCAATAGGCATCACAAACCCAATACCAGTAGCCAGAGTTAAAACTAAAAAGATTGAGAAATAGAATGGGACCTGGGGGATAAACTGGGAAATAGAAGGTTCAGCTATTACGTAAATTAATGCCGGCATACTTAAATAAAAGAAGGATATGAAAATATTTGTGATCATGGAGCCTTTTCCAAGCTTCAACCTTTCGGATAACTTTCCATAGGCAATGAGAGAGCCAGAGAATGTAATGCCCCCTATATATATAGTAAGCATTATCAAGACATGCTGAAGCATAGAGTTACTAGGCTCATTGAATTGCGACCATGCAATTAAGAATGTAGCCAAGCCACCAAAACCATTAAATAAAGCTACCATTTCTGGAATAGCCGTCATTTTTACTTTAATAGCTATTAAGGAGCCTATTAGACCCCCCAGCAAAACACCTGCAAGTATTATCTTTAAGTCAATCTCAAGGCTTAAGCAGGTTATTCCAACTGCAGAAAACATGGCAAGAGCGGATAAATAATTCCCTTTAACAGCTGTCGCTTCCTTGCCTAGCATTTTAATACCAAGAATAAACATTACAGAAGAAACTATGTAAACGATATTTTGGATGACTTGAATATTAGCTAAATTTTCCATGATTTATTTCTTCTTGAACATGCTCAGCATTCTATTAGTTACTAGGTAACCGCCAAATACATTGATAGAAGCAAATAAGATGGCGCCAAAAGCTAATATATCTTGCATCTGACCAGCACTTGAGAGCATCAAGGCACCTACAAGGGCGATACCAGAGATAGCGTTAGCTCCTGACATCAAGGGGGTATGAAGTGTGCTTGGTACTTTTGCAATAAGTTCTAAACCTAAAAAGATAGATAGTAATAAGACGAACCCTAGCAATATATATATTTCCATTATGAAAACCTCTCATTCATTATTTTTCCTTCAAAAGCAAGGACGCTGCTTTGAATAACTTCATCTTCAAAATCAAAATTAATGCCATTAGATTCATCATCATAAAAATCAGCAATCCAATTAATAATATTATTAGATAGAGCAAAAGAAGCATGAGTAGATACTTTAGAGGCTAAGTATGAAATACCTACAACTTTAACCCCATTTACATCCACTACCTCATCAACCATAGAGCCTTCAACGTTTCCACCAGTTTCTACAGCCATGTCAAGAATAACACTGCCTGGTTTCATTTTTTTAATGGTAGCTTCATCTATAATTTTGGGAGCAGGTCTTCCAAAAATTTGAGCAGTAGTAATTACGATATCTGATCGCGCGCAAACAAGACTTTGAAGTTCTTTTTGTTTCGTTATTTGCTCAGGGGTAAGTTCTTTGGCATAACCTTGATCAGTTTGACCAGTATCTCCTAGATCAATTTTTACAAACTTTGCCCCAAGAGATTTAACTTGCTCCTCCACAACATCGCGAGTATCGAATGCCTCAACTCTAGCGCCTAATCTTTTTGCAGTTGCAATTGCTTGCAAACCTGCAACACCAACCCCAATAACAAATACTTTTGCTGGTTTCAGTGTTCCTGCTGCAGTCATCATCATTGGAAGAGCTGAAGATAAATGCTGAGCAGCCTCTAAAACTGCCGCATACCCTGCGAGGTTAGCTTGTGAACTCAGAACATCCATTTTTTGAGCTCTAGTTATCCTGGGTATGAATTCCATACTAACTGCATTAATTTTTGATTGGTTTAATTCTTTAAGTGCATCTTTAGAATAAAACGGATTTAGCATTCCTATGACTGTTGAGCCTGGCTGAACTGCACCTGATTCTGCTAGAGTCAATGAGGTGGGAGTAATAATGAGATTTCCCTTTCTTAGACATTCATCCCTTGAGATTGCTTTTAGACCAAGATCAATAAAAGTTTGATCAGAGATATTAATACCATCCCCAATACCGGATTCAAATGAGAATGTTACTCCTTTTAGATCTAAAATCTTATTTACTGTTTCTGGGTGAATTACAGATCTTTGATCTCTTGTGTCCGGAGATTTTAAGGCAACAATATGCATTTAATTTAATTTAAAAAAAACTTGTAGTACATTGCAATTTATTTAGTGGACATTGTCAATATTTAAAAAGAATCCTTTTAGAGCAAGACCTATCAATAAAAAATACTGTAGTTTCACTACAATTTATAAGAAAAATTTTTATAAGTTCAAGCTTGCACCAGCGTCAACCGTTACCAATTGTCCGGTCATTAGCTCACTTTTTTCAATTAAATTTACTATTACCTCAGCAATAGATTCAGGAGTGCATGTTTTTTTTAGTGGAGTGGTAGTTTGAACACGCAATTTAACTGCTTCATACATCTCAGAGCCCATTCCATTTTTTAACCATTCTCCTTCAATGAACCCAGGGCATACGGCATTGACTCTGATTGGTCCTAAATTTCTCGCCATAGATAAAGTCATAGTGTTTAAGGCTCCTTTTGAAGAAGCATAAGCAAGCGAACTACCAATGCCCTTAACACCTGCGATTGATGATACATTTACCACACAAGGATTTTCACTTTTTAATAGCTGCTCTTTTGCTGCTTTCACCATCTGGAATGGTCCAATAACATTCACACCGTAAATATATTGAAAGTCTGCAGCATCAAGACCATTCATATCTGAGTGGTCCCAAACAAATTTAGTTGCTCCAGCATTGTTAATAAGAGCATCAACCCTTCCCCATTTTTCTATAGCTTTATTGATGGTGGCTATACAGTCTGTGTTATCTGAAACATCTGCTTGTAAAGCAAGCACTTGAGAAGATTCATTTGAGCAGCTTTCCGCTACTTTCTCAGCCTCCGAAATGGAAGAGGAGCATGTGATTATTACATTCCAACCATTTTTAGAAAGCATTTTTGCCGTTGCAGCCCCTACTCCTCTGCTTCCCCCGGTAACAATAGCGACTGGATTATCTGACATAGTGTTAGCTTCCTTTTATAAATAATAATAAACTTACCTATTCTTGCATGCAATAATGTAATCTGCCGCCTTAAAGAAGTAGTGCTTATGACTCAAAATATTGATCAAAATGAAGTAAATAAATTTGCTGAAATAGCAGATAATTGGTGGGATCCAACCGGCGATTTCAAGCCCTTGCATGTGATAAATCCCCTTCGCGCAAATTACATTGATCAAAAATTGTCTGTAGAGGGTTTAAAAGTATTAGATGTTGGGTGCGGCGGCGGTCTTTTGGCTGAGGCTCTTGATGCAAAGGGGGCTCAAGTCACTGCTATTGATGTAACTGAAGCTAATATTGAGGTTGCTGAGATACATGCAAAAAAGATGCAAGTAAACATTGATTACAGATTAATTACAGCTGAAGAGTTAGTAGAAAAAGAAAGAGAAGCTTTTGATGTGGTTGCATGCCTAGAGGTAATTGAACATGTGCCAGATCCGGGAAAGCTTATCCAAGCATGTTCTGATCTTCTTAAACCAAATGGTCAAATGTTTCTTTCTACTCTAAATAGAAATCCTAGATCCTTTGTTACAGCAATTGTTGGTGCAGAATATATTTTTAATGTATTGCCTAAAGGAACTCATGAATGGAACAAATTTATCAAGCCATCAGAGTTAGAGAGATATATGCGAAATGCTGGCATAAAATTAATTGAAAGCAAAGGAATGTTTTACAATCCTATTTTCCATACCGCAAATTTGAACAATGATCTCGGAGTGAACTATATGATGCAAGGATCTAAAAATGCCTAAAGGGGTCTTATTTGATCTTGATGGCACTCTTTTAGATTCAGCGCCAGATTTTATCGCTAGCTTAGACACTCTACTTACAAGACATAATAAGCCAAAACTTGATCCAGAAATAATTAGAAGCCATGTGTCTGATGGAAGCTGGAAACTTACAAGCCTGTGTTTCAATATTGATATATCTGATGACAAGTGTGCGGTTTTGAGAGATGAGCTATTAGAAGAATATGAATCAAATCTTTTGCAACATGGAGGAGCTTTTGATGGAATTAAGGAAATGCTAACTTCCTTGGAGAAAGATGATATCCCTTATGGAATTGTAACTAATAAGCCTTTACGTTTTGCTAAGCCAATATTAATGAATGAGATTGCATTTAAAGATTGCAAAACTCTCATATGCCCTGATCATCTAAATGCTATCAAGCCAGATCCAGAGGGGATTTTAAGAGGCTGCAAAGATTTAGGTCTGCACCCTGCTGAATGCATTTATGTTGGTGATCATGAAAAAGATCTTGAAGCAGGTATAAACGCAGGGACACAAGTGATTGCTTGTTATTTTGGATATTCACTTAAAGCCAGTGATCATGAGGATCATATTCATGGAGCACATCATCCAAATCAATTGTATGAATTGATTTCTCGACTATAAAAATGGATCTTTTAAATAAGACAATACTTATAACCGGTGCATCTGATGGAATTGGTGAAGTTCTGGCAGTAGAATTTTCAAAACTGGGTTCTAACATCGTTCTTCTGGGAAGAGATCCTTCAAAGTTAGATAAAGTTTATGATGGGCTTGATCACTCTTTTACCTCTCAAAAACATTTAATCTTGCAAGCTGACCTTAGTCTATTGAGTAATGAATCGGCCCATGAGATTTTAATAGCAATCACTGGAGAATTTAATTGCTTGGATGGCATTATCCATAATGCTGCAATCTTAGGCACCATGACAACTTTAGAGGATTATGAATTATCAAAATGGGATGAAGTTTTAAATATTAATCTAAGGGCTCCTTTTCTGTTGACCAAAACGCTTAAATCAATCCTTGAAGACTCAAGTTTGCCTAGAATTATCTTCACTTCTTCTGGTGTTGCAAATATTGGTAGGGCTTTTTGGGGCGCCTACTCAGTTTCAAAATTTGGTTTAAA
>Ga0315315_10002832_pt1 | contig 15859 bp, 13 predicted proteins | sample M140m3416metaG_FD_203699 | JGI IMG/M metagenome (GOLD analysis project Ga0315315, IMG submission 203699) | Ammonia-oxidizing marine archaeal communities from Monterey Bay, California, United States - M1 40m 3416 | ecosystem: Environmental > Aquatic > Marine > Intertidal zone | place: USA...
GCTTCATATTGGCCATTATTCGATCACAATGATTGTGTGTTTGCCTCCAAGACAATGGTGGTTCGCTTTGAGAGGATTTTTTTATCGTCGGGTAGAGCACGCACTCACGATATTTTTTGCGCCCATAAGCCTGAACCTTGGCAGAAGCGCCAGTAACCTCACAGTATCGGGGGAAAGATCGGAACGTGTTGTGGGGCAAACTACCACACCATTCCAGAAATCCTCTCCAAATATTTGCATCCTCGGCTCTTTTTTGTTCGAGTGCCAAAGGAAACGCCTTTTTGTAGAGGTATCCTCGCCAGATAGCCTGAAACCTGGTCACCGCGTTGTTGATGCGGTCTTTCATCCACTTATCCTGAGGATACCCGTGCTTCTCCAGAAACTCTTCCATATCATAGTGATTGGTGAGTTGGCGCCATTCATCGAACTCATATGAAATCTTGGCACCCCAGTCTGTATAGACAGAACGGAGGGCGGGCGGAGAATACTCGTTGCTGTCTTCTGGTAGAGAGTCCCAGTAGCAGGGGGTGCACCCGATATGGACCCAGATTCGGGTTCCGGTTTCTGCCAGATAAAAGGCAGTCTCCTCCATAGTGAGACCGTTCCGGGCGTCAGCACCCCTGAACCGGAGCCTCATCCCGTCCCAGTGGGGTGCGGTGCACTTCGTGATATTGTCTCCACGGTTGATCATCTCGCCACAGGAGAAGCACTTGAACTTGAACTGGCTCTTACAGCAGATTTGCCTCTCCATAGCCCGCTCAGCAGCAGCAGCAGCCTTGAGAGCAAAGTGACGGGTGGCGGTGGGGCTGGTGTACATATTTACTAAGTGTGTTAGAGTTGTTGTTGGTAGTGTTAGGTATAGGGTTACATTGTCAGAAACTAAAAAATTCAATTTTCTGATAGAGTGCTTCAGCCAAAATATATTAGTGTAGAATCATACTCAAAAGTCAAGAAAAGTCAAGACTTGGAAAAGTCAAGAAAAAAGGACTTGATATATACAAATTGCCTTTGTTTTTTTTTGGTTTTTTGATTTTTTAGTTTTTATTTTTTAGTTTCAATATGAATTCCGTCATTTCGTCCAGTTGACGGGTCAAAGTTTCTTTGGTCTTATGTTCTCCCAAAATAATATCTTTTGGAAGAGGCGACATTACTCGCTGTGTCTGTCTTGGAAATTTTCGTGCATAATTTTTTGATTTATACACCTGTGAGACAAACTGTTTGAAATTGTATGTTTTTGTTGAGTTACCGGTGACGGGTCGCAGTATAACGACCTTGCGGGTTTTGAGATGAGGCGCGGTTGACCAGTGCTGCAATCTTTCACTGGAGTCTCCAATCCGGGCAATTGTATATAATTCGAGGCGAGCAGAATCAACTGGTCCTACAACAAATGCAAAGGTATCTCCTACCACTGCTTTGTTATATTTATCTCCGTCCCAGTGTCCTTCGCCAGAGGTGTTTATTTCCTCTTCAAAGTATTTGAAATCGTTAATTGCGACTTCTTTTTTTGGTGATATGCGGGTCCAAACTAGTTGCGGCATGTTTTGTATTTGAGTTTTGTAACGTTTTGTATTTGAGTTTTGTAACGATTTTGTATTTTATTTCTTGACTTGGTTATGATAGTTGTAACTTGTCAGAAACAAAAATTTTCAATTTTCAGATATCTTGAATTATTTTTTGTCAAGTCAAGAAAAAAAGGACTTTTATATACAGTTTGCCTTTTTTGTTTTTTTATTTTTTATTTGTTTTTGTTATTTTTTGATTTTTAATTAGCTAGGATATTATGAGCCTCCTAGTATATGGCTATTAGTATTGCGCTTAGCAGACAAATCCGTCTTCGAGTTCTGGCTCCTCAGACCAGGGCTGATACTGTATCGATACCATTCCATTGAACTTGGCTTGGAATTCGCGCTCCCATTTGGCGCGACGATTCTTCTCCGTCTCATATGCTCGCTTGGCTTTGTTCAACAGCTTCTGCTCGTCAGTAAGCTTAGCTCGTTTAGGCGTAGCTACCTTGGCTGCCTTCTTAGCCGCTGCTGCCTCCTCCTTAGCTAGTTTCTTGGCTGCCTTGGCTGCCTTGGCTGCCTTCTTCTTTCGCTTCTCATCCGATTTGAAGATTAGGGCTACAGCGCGGTCTACCTCCTTCTGTGACCTTGCTTGCTCCTTCCAGCCTATCATAAGGTTGCGGCGAGTAGTCTTGAGCTCCTTTTTGAAGGCGTTGTGGGCCTTTTTCTGTGCTGCTGCTACCTTCTTCTTAGCTACTAGGCTCTTACGACGAGTCTTTGCAGCTTTGGCGGCAGCATTTGCTACCACTGTCATAGGCTTAACAACCTTGGTCTTGCGCTTGTTTGCCTTGTCAGCCTTTTGAGCTTTCTTGGCAATGCGATCCAACTTGCGTTGTTCGCGTTCTTCGCGCTTTTCAGCTGCTATGCGGTGCTTGCGCTCCTTGGCTGCCTCAGCGGCGGCGATAGGGGCAGCGATGCGTGCTTTAGCGATAAGCTTAGCAGTGCGAGGACCTGTCACCATTTCGACTGGTGCGGTCATAGCAGCGTTGATTTGTTCAGCGGTGTAGGCAGACATATTTTGTAGTGTTTTGATATTTGAGTTACGATTTGAAATTGTTTTTGTTCTTGAGTTGTTTGGGAATAGTTGAAACCTTGTCAGAAACAAAAAACTTCAATTTTCAGATATCTTTGAAAAAATTTTCATAAATCCCTAATCAAGACATTTTAAATACTTGCTTTGCTTAAAGAAAAAAGGACTTTTATATACAGATTGCCTTTCTTTTATTTTTTATTTGTTTTTTTGTGTTTTTTTCTTTTTATATTAGCTAGGATATTATGAGCCTCCTAGTATATGGCTGGTAAGTAGTAACTTATGCATCCTCTGGTTCATAGTCTTCGATAATGGCTAGAGCGTCTTCTTCTTCGTCATACTTCCCTACATACTGCTTGTTCTCATCCCATACATTGGCGTTCTCATCAACAAAGAATTCCACTCCTTCATACTGTGCTAGAGAATCATGTTCAAATTCCTCGACCTCCTCGTCTTCTGGAAAATCTGGAATAAGTTCCTCCTCGTCAAGATCTTCGAGTTCCTCCTCCTCTTCCTCCTCCTCGACAGCGGGTGGCTTGGTATCCTCCTCCTCGACAGCGGGTGGTTTGGAATCTTGAGTTTTCTCCTCGAGATTATCGGCATCAACATCGCTTACCATCGCAGCAATGAGTGCTTTCTGTTCCTCTGCCATCGCCTCATCTGCCGACTTCTTCTCAGCGACTGACTTTTTCTTGGTAATCTTGCCTTTCTTGGCTACCTTAATAGGAGCCTTTTTCTTGGAAATCTTTGATTTCTTGACATCTTTGCCCGCTGGATACAACACTTGATAGCGTGCATGTGCCTCATCCGTCCAGTTGTCTTCCTTGATCTTGAGAACCGTGCGATTTTCCTTATGGATATTAACGCGGAGGAATGTGCCGGAGATGCCTAGGATATCATTTCCGTCAGCGCTCTTAAGGCGGCGTTGAGTGAAATCCTTGAGTTTAGGACTTGCCTTCTTGGCCGCCTTCTTCTCGCTTGCTGCCTTGAGCTTGGCTGCCTTCTTCTCCGCTGCCTTAGTCGCCTTCTCCTCTGCCTTAATCTCCTTCTTGCGAGCGCTGATTGCTTGGCGGATACTCTTAAGGCTATCATCCTCTGGAGCAATTCCGCCTAGCTCAGCTAGCTGGTCCAACATTTCTGCCTTCTTCTGTGCAGTCTTGCTTGGACCCTTTGCTACCTTAGCCTTAGTCGCCTTGACCTTCTGCTGTGGTAGCTCCTTGAGGCACTCCTCTAGAGCTAGCTGGAAGAGGTCAACTGGGCGTGCATCGTCTTCTGGACTAGCACCTAGGCGTTTGCTGAAGTTTGCGCCTAGGCGCTCACCGAATTCGGTAATAGCAGCTACGAGAGCGCGTTCGTTGATGATGTTCATAACAGTAGACATAATGTGTTTTGTTTTGTTTTGTGTTTGTGTTTGTAACGACTGGTTAATAATCTTGAGTTGGTATAGTTTAGTTCTTGTCAGAAACAAAAAACTTCAATTTTCAGATCTTGTCAATTTGACCATATGAATTATATTATAACTCATATGATTTTTTCTTGGCTTGCTTGGTTTAATTATACTAATTCGTGTACTGATTTCTTTTTCAACCATACATTTTTATGGGGTGGATCAGCACAAGTAAAGTCGTCTTCATCATCACTCACTATTTCCATTTCCGGTTTCCACATTTGAAACGGATCCATTATAAATGATATAAATTCATTAGTATCCCTCAATGATTTAGGCGGTCGATAACAACATCTACTACAATATCGTTTTTTCTTATCCTCAGCCAACAATATCTCTTGTTGAAATATTTGATCAATTATAGAAAATGCTGTTCCTAATAACAATATAGTAGTTAATATTCTTTTCTTCTTTTTATAAGCTCTTTTAATTTTTCTTTGTTTTTCACTTTTTTCTAGATCTTTTTCTTGTTTTAAATAACCTATTTTATTTGTAATATCTCGCATTCTAGTTAAATAATCCTTTCTACAATTTTCTATTTTTTTAATAATAGAAAACACATTAATGTTATAAATATTAGGGTATGTATATCTAATTTTCCTAGGAACAATAAATTGATTTGTTTCCTTTATTTCTTTAATTTTTGTCTCAATATCCTTAATTTTCTGCTTTAAATCTAATTCATCTTCTGTCTCTTTCTCTTTTTCTTCTCTTTGTGTTGCAGCAAACATAAGGTAAAATCCTGATTGGAATTCACAAACAGATTGTAATTTATCATATTGATGTGCTGAAATTTTATGAGCTTCTGCTTGAGCGTCTAATTTCATATAACTAACAATTGCTAATAAAAAAGAAATACACGCGTTCAATGCAGCGATAGCATAGGCTCCCCATGAAATATTATCTACTCCTGTAGAAGATACAGTTGCTAATGAAGATAATGCCATAGCAGGCATCATTAAATAATTTAACTGTTGGTTTCTATAATATTTCGATTCCATATAAATTAATTTTTGACCACGAACATAACTTGCTAAAATATCCATAGCAGATGAATAATATTCGCATTCCTTGTAATATAATGTATCTATACTATTTCTTACTTTTGTATATGATATCTTATGATATTTACCTGATAGTTCGCAATTATCTTCTAATTCATCATCTGACATATCTATAGGATCAAGAGATTCAATTTCAAATATTTTAGCGGCTGTTGGACTAATTCTTAATTTTTGTTTTACATCTTGTGGTATGTTTGAAATATCTAATAATTCCAAACTTTTATCAATAATTTTCATTTCAACATTATTATTTGTTGCATCCATATAAAATAAATTTCGATTATTATTTATTTTATATTTAATACCAAATTTTTATTTTTCGTTTGCATCTGTTAATGCTTGTTTTAATTGAACATGTTCTGCTAAATTTCTCTTTAATTTATCTTTTACTTTATCTCGCTGACTAATATCTTCAGTCATACTATTCAATATTTGTTGCCATTCATTTAATAATTTTGGATCTTGTGCATAAGTAGGATGTAGTTTTTCCCATTCTGTCAACTTTGAAGTTTGTTTCATTTTTATATTATAAATTGTCTCATCTATCTTTTCATTATTTGAATCTTTTGACCATTTATCATCATCTTTAACATAAAACTGTAATCGTTTTTTATCACTACAATGAATTGGTCTTTCTGTTGGTTTTAAATCTTGTAATTGTTTGGCAAATATATTTGTCACACCTTCTACAAACCCATTATTTTTGGAATATTGTAAATCTTCTATTGATACCTGAACTTGATTTATAAAATCAGTTAGATTCATTGCGTTTTTACATTGTTCGTTCAAGAACAAATTTATAGAAATTGTATTGTTATTATTATTGCCAATTTTGGGCATCATTTCCTTATTTGTTTCAATTGATTGTTTTAATAATTCAATAGTTTCATGTTGTTGCTTTAATTGCTGCATAAGAATTTCTTTTAGGGAAATTTCATCGTCTTGTTTTTCTTTTTTTGCAAAAAGTGTCGTGCCTTTTTTTAAGTTTGACTCAGATGGTAACTTTTGGGTAACGTTATCATTTTCTCCACAAAAATTTTCAGGGTCTTCTTTACATTTTTTTCTATGTCTAGATAATCCACTCATATATTTATATTTTTTATTACAAAAAATACATTCAAAATCAACATTACGGATTTTTTTACCCTTTTTTGGGGTTTTTTTATGTTTGCGTGTCAAAAGGTGTCTATTAAAATCCTTCCTATTAGACGATAAGAAGTCACACTTTTTACAATAATATTTTGTTGGGGTTTTTTGGGTTTTTTCGTTATCATTTTTCATTTTATATATGATAACAAAAAAAACCCCTAAATGGTTTTTAAAAATACTTAAAAAAATTGTCAGTCACAAAATATTTTGGTAGTTCTCATAAAATACCTACAAGATGCTCATCCGCATTTTTTACGCATTTTTTCAGAAAAAACTTTTATAGAAATTCTGATTTTGGACATTTCTGAAATGTCCAGAATGCAATATATAGACAAAGTTTATATGCCAAAAAGCGTCGTGCCTTTTTTTAAGTACTTTTACAGAAAAATAATTTAAAGATTTTACAATACTTATTTTTAAATGACAGATAGTGATCAAGTAGTAAAAGACTTTTTAAATAAATGTTCAATCGTTTTTGACGATTATTCTCAACTTGATGGTATGTTAATACCTAGAGATGTTTTACTTTCAAAAGAAAAATATGAATCAATTAAAGAAGATATTGAAAAAATGAAAAAATTATACAGCAGTGGTTCTTTGACTGCCTTACAAAAAAATGCTATGGAAAATCAGAAATGGCCATTGTTGAATCTTGTCAGACAAATACTTAAAAGTAATAATTATAAAATGGACCCGATTAGAAAAAGTAATGGTTATACAAAAGAAGGAAAAAAGAAATATCTACGATTCTTTGCTATTAAAAAGTTGAAAACAAAAGAAGAAGCTGAAGAGGTTTCCGCCATTTAGAAATAATATATCTATAATTTATATATATATTATGTCAAATAGCTGGAAACCTATAACCAATGTAGACGAAATCGGTTCACTTTATACCAAAACACAAGCGAGACAGTTAGTTATTTTTATTAAAATGATACATGAAGGATTTAATAGCATAATTGAATCACGGGAACTCGTTTCCACGTTTGGTGGAGCTACTGATTTGGCTCTTATATATAATACTAATTTGCGTCGATATATTAAATCAAATTGTGAAGCTGCGCCTCCTCAAGTATGTCCTCCAATAACTTGTAGAATAGTTGCATCACTTTGTTTGAATAATAGCCATGGACACAGCAGTGGATTAATAGGTTGGTTGCCAATTATGGTCCCTGATGGAACAAAAGGACGACAAATTCAAAAACGCCAATTGTGTCAAATAATTTCACCAGTTGATCAACAAAGGGAACATTCGGTGAAGTTTATGAAAGGCCACATCTCGGAAAAAAACGCGTCAGTAGCATATCAAAACGCGGCGTTGTTTCTTGAGGACCATACTGATGGTGATGAGTGGAAGAGGACGACAATAGGAAAAAATCTCAAACTTAGACTTCAACAAAACAAAATAACAGAAAATCCAAATGCTTGGATGAGTGATCCGGCGTTGGCAAACACAGTGTGGGATCCACAAACGCATCCTATAATTGTTCAACAATTAACGTCAAACGTTAATAATAGGTCTGGAAATCCTCTTCAATTCTATTCTGGTGGAGAACATACAATAAACCACCAGAATTTAAGCGATTTTTTATTAGTACCTACTACTCACGCATTACAAAATGCTGGAGAAATTATAAGTGAATGTTTAATGAGTTATCAAGATGATTTTAGTGGAATGCTACCCACTTTTAATTTTGATTTACCTACAGACACTGACGTTTCTGACTTAGAAGTAGCTAATTGGAAACCATTAGCACAAACCGTGTTAAGATCATTAGATGAAGGAGGGGCATATAAAACATATGGTAACCAAGCCAACCAAAATGCAGTAGAATCAACGACTTTAAGTAGAGGAAAAAATCCAACTCCTTATACTACAAATACAGGACAATGTTGTGCTGTTTGTGGTAAAACTATTGTATATAAAACGGCAGATGCGCAAGACCCTGGGGGCTGGAAAGTGGCTCCTTGTCTTGCACCCAGTGCACAATCATATGATGTTGATCATATATTAAATCTTATATTTAATACTCTTTTTGAGTTAAATGCTAGTGGGTTAGGATTTTTGAATACCTGTGGTCCGTGTAATCGTAAATTTAAAGGAGAAAAAATCTGGTCTCCTAATTATGAATTATGGATGGTATTAATTCGATTAGCTGATTTTGAAGGAGATGATACTCAAGGTATTCTCCAATGGCCTGGAATGTCTCTTCCAGGCATCACGGAGCAGAGGCCATTTGGTGGATATAGGTCGTATATTACTGGAGGGGGTGTGGCCTTACCCCAGGGCACGGTGCGTCAACAAACACAATATGAAAATGGATGTGGTATGACATCTGCTGCTTCTCGTTCGAACCCAAATGCCGCTCAAATAAATTCTTTATCATTACAAAATATAATTTTGGATAGATGTATGCGATGCTTAGAGGTGGGGGCGGGTTCTTCCAACTCTTTATTATATAATATAACTCAAAATCCCAGTAAAGAGAGAGAGATGACGGATTGGAGTCAATTAACCGCAGAACAATGTAACATATCAGCCGTAGCATCAATATTAGAGTCTGGGATTATTTGGATTGAGCGTGGTTATGCTACTAATGTTGCCATTTATCCATATATATCAGCAGAACTTACGTATATGAAGGCATTGAAGAATACAATTCAAGGTCAAGCAAAGCCAGGGGCGTTGGAACGCCAGGATTCCTTAGGACTTGCGGTACAGTCGAATTCACAACAGGTGGCGATGGACACTATTGCAGCAATGGACGAGGACGAGGATGGTGGCGGTGGTGCCAGCAAGAACAACAGCAGCAACAGTAGTAGTAGTGGGAGGAAACTTACTCAACAAGAACTTGCTCGACTTCGAGCACAAGAGCAACAACAACAGGCTGAGTTCGCACAACAACGATACCTGACTACGGCGGCATATAAGAATGTATATACTTCCCCAGGCAGTGGGAAAGATAAGACAAAGCTCACTATGACACCTTCGAGAGGTTTTGCTGCATGTAGTAGAGATATTAGAACAACGCTTGATTTGACTAATAGTCGTAGTAATATGAATGAGTGGTTACCCCCAATAGCGCAGTTTGTAGACATTGGTGAAAGAGGAGAAATTTCTGTCAAGGATACAGCAGGATTTAAGAGTGCGTTGCAGCAAGCTTCTCAAAATACAAACTTGGGTGTTGTTGAACAGATCAAACAATGGGTAGTCGCTCAAATAAATCTTTTACAAGACAAGTTGAATTCTGGACAAGCTGTGCAAGAAGATCAGGGACTTTATCGACAATACAAACGCATGGCTTATACATGTGATCGCCTGAGAACGTTGATTGAGATAGCGTGCGCTGCCGCTCCAGACCCATTTTTTAGGGTCCGGAATACACAGGTTCCTTCCCTACAGACGATGGCATCAACAGCGGCAGCTTCTTCATCTTTCGGACCTTCTGGTTATCAACTGGCAGAACAACGCCAACAACGAGAGGCGCAGATGGCCGCATTGGTAAAACCATATGACCAATATAGTAGTGTGCGAGGCGACCCGAAGAACGCTGTGGTTTTAGGACCTGATAAGGTACTTAATTATTTAATACCGGTGGTGAGGATGGCAGGTAGAACAGGGCTTTCTTTACAGGCACTATTTAAGAATGGACTACGAGAAAAGGGTAACAAAAAAATAAGAGAAAGGTCTTTAAGGAGGGCGATTGCTGTGGCAAAAAAAAATGGTTATATAAAGGAGAAGCATGGAGTCATATACATAGATGATACAAACCAGAACGCGTTGCATTGGAAAGACGGTGATACAATGCCAAAATTAAAATTTGGTAGCAGTGGCACGAAAAAGAAAAAGAAAAAGAAAAAGAAGAAAAAGAAAAAAGGAGGAGGAAAAAGAACTAGAAAGAAAAGAATAAACAAGAAGAAAACGAGAAGAAAAAGAAAATATATCAAAAAAACAAAGGGTAGAAAGAGACGAAAGAAAAAGCGAACACGAAGGAAATAATTCGCGTTTTTAACATTATAATAAAATATAATTAATTATTATAATGGAAAGTAAGCAAGCAGTAGCCGTAGCCGTAGGTGTGGGAGCTGTTGGAACAGCTCTTGCCGCATATTTAGGATATTCAGCGTACAATAATAATCAAGATATTTCTAATTTGGCAGAAGCACAAAATAATTCTTGGTGGGCAAATTTATGGGCTAATAGTAATACAGCTGGTGAAACACTTTATAATGAGGTAGATGATGGTCCTCAGTTGAAAGCAGCATTAAACGAAGAAGGGAAAAATGTAAAAGTTGAAAAAAAGGAAAGTGCTTGGCCAACCTTTTGGAAAGAATCATATGATGAAGATAAAAAAGTAGACGAAGAAGTAACCGCCGCAGATATGAATTAAAAATGAGATATAGTTATTTATTTGAATACATCATCATCAAAACATAAATTATATTTTTTTTCTACAAGTTTGATATCTCTTTCAATAATTTGTTCATCATATTTACTAATAGGTATTTTTAAAAGTATGCGTCGCAAATCGTCAGCACATTTGCATTGATTAAGTCTGTAACAATTTTTTACTTGAGTCATTCGTAACCATCTTATCGTTGTGGCAGCAGTAGCGTACATATTTATATTGAATTAATAGATATTTATTTATATTAATTCAATTTATTACAAATAATATTTAAGTATGTATTATTTTGTATATATATTACCTTCTAACCCAAAATTAATAAATGGATTTAGAGAATATATATTACAATCATATTTATTTTTTATAAGACCGCGTAATTTTATAGTATGTGATTCTATATCTTTTAACCATTCTACATAAGGTTGTTTTCTCTCTGCCCACAAATAAGCAATTGTTTTGTGATATCCTTCAAAGTTGCATTCATTATTTATTGAACCACAATCATGTCCAATTAATATAATATTACTTGCACCCATATATGCAGCAAGATGTATAGCAGTTGTTATTGTTGAATATGATGTAACTAATATATCATTATCCGGTAAATTTTGCGGAATACTATGTTTATTAACAATATGGGGATATAAAACAATATTGTCTTTTTTATCATATGATATCTGCTTTATATATTTAATATTATTAGTATTATTACCACCATAGTCACCAAAACTAATAAAATGTATGCTTTTACCATTATTATCAATAATTTCTTTGATATATTTTTGCTCTTTTCTTAATAAATATTTACACTCTACTTTTTTATAGACTTGATTAACACCAATGACTATTTTATTATTGAAAAATGTATTATCGATAAAATCAACACTTTTTCCAGAAGCAAGCACGTATATATCTTCTCCTTTATGAATATTTTTAAATTCTAAAAGATCTCGCATTTTGTATAATGTATATATATATTTATTAAGTATATATTTAAATATAAAAAAATAATAATTAATAAATGTTATTTTTTTGTGGTCCAAATGTTATAGAAAGTGAAGAACACACTATTTATATGGCGAAATATTTAAAAAAAATTTTTAATAATTATAATGTTGAATTTTATTTCAAAATATCATTTGATAAAGCAAATAGAAGTTCTTTAAAATCTTATAGGGGTTTAGGATTTGAAGAAGGATTAAGAATTCTAAAAAGAGTTAAAGATGAAATAGGTGTTAAAATTATTACAGATATACATGAAAGTTGGCAAGCAAAACCAGTAGCAGAAGTTGTTGATGTAATACAAATTCCTGCATTTTTATGTCGTCAAACAGATTTATTAAAAGCAGCTGCCGAAACAGGAAAAATAATACATGTTAAAAAAGGGCAATGTTTTTCAGCAGATGTAATGCATAAATGTAAAGAAAAAATTATTGAATTCGGGAATCCAAATGTTATATTATGCGAAAGAGGTTCAATGTATGGATATCAAGATTTGATTGTTGATCCAAGGAATTTAATTTGGTTAAAATCACCAACCAATAAGGTATCAATGGATATAACACATTGCTTACAACAACCAGCACAAAAATTGACCGATGGAACAGTTAAAGCGGGTGGGTTAAGAGATTTAGTGCCATATATGGGTAAAATGGCTATTGCACTAGATGTAGATGGTATATTTATGGAAGTGCACGATAATCCTGATAAGGCACTATGTGACGGTCCAACACAATGGCCATTAGATAAATTAGAATGGATATTAAATTATCTTAATATACCAACTAAACAACATAAATCTATTGAAATCGCAATACCTTGTCGTTTAAAATCTACCAGATTAAAAAATAAACCTTTAATTAAAATTAATAATGAATATATTATAAATAAAACTATACAACAAATTCAAAAATCTAAATATAAACTTAATATAAATGTTATGACGGATAGTACACAAATTTTGGATATTCTTCCAAATAATATAAATTGTATTTACAAAAATAAAGATTATTCAAATGGCATACAAAGAATATCCGATAATATAAGTGATATTTTATCTGATTATTTATTAGTTATTCATGGAGACCAACCTTATTTAAATTATGAAAATATAGACATAATGTTAGAATATTTTTTTAATAATAAATTAAATGATAATGATATTCTTATGGGTTATACAAAAATAAAAGAAGAACATTCTATTGACAGTTCTATTGCTAAAATTGTTACTGATTCTAATAATTATTTAATGTACATTTCTCGTTCTAAAATACCATATAATTTTAAAAATAATCAAAATATTATTTATAAAAAGGGTGTTAGTTTATTAATAATACCAAAAAAACATATATTGAATTATAAAAATATTGAAATGAGTAATATTCAACTTTCAGAAGATAATGAATGGATTAAATTTTTTGACACCTTTAATTGTAGAATTAAATGTATTGAACTCTTTAATGTTGAACAGGATTTAAACAATGAAAAAGATTATCAATATTTATTAAAAAAATACAATAAATATTAACACGAACATAATAACCCAATAGGTTTATTATTTTTTATTATTGGTAAAAATCTTATTTTTATAGCTTGAGACATAAATTTATTTTCATTTATTTCATAAATGTATTTTCTATTAATATTTTCTAATTTGATTATTTTTAAATTTGAATTTTTAATTAATAATCTTCGAATATCTCCATCTGTTATTATTCCTATCATATCATTATTTTTATTCACAAATATACAACAACCTATACCTTTTTGGGTCATTAATAATAGAACATTTACTAATTTTTCTTCATTTTCAAAAATAATTTTAGGAAAATTAATTATCATTTTATCTTTTATCTTTAATAATGAATTACCAATATTACCAGATAGATGATTAATTATATAATCATCTATTGTTATTTCATTTTTAAGTATAGAAACAATTATATTAGTAAAAATTAATTGACTCATAAAACTATTTGTTGGTATTTTATTAATATTACCAGAAATCTCTTTATTAAATGGTGTTATTATTGTAAAATCACATAATTCATTAAATTTGGATTTTTGGTTACAACATACCCCTATTGTAAATGCATTTTTTTCTTTAAATAACGGTATATTTTTTATTAAATCTTCTGTATTACCACTATTACTGAACATAATAATAATATCATTTTTTTTTATAGCACCTATATCACCATGATTTAAATTTACCGGATTCAAATAAAATGACGCAATATTTATGCATTTAAATAAATCACAACAATGATTAGCTATATTACCTGATTTACCTATACCGCAAAAAAATATATTTTCTTTTCTATTTTTAATTAAGAATATTAATTGATCTATTTTTTCTATAGAAAAATTGTCTATCTGATATAAAAATTCAGATTTAATTTCATTTATAATTTTTTCCATTTAAATATAATTATTTTGATATATTTAAATGAAAATATATGTAGATATAGATGATACTATATGTTATTATGATAATAAAGATATAAAAAAGAAAATGGAATATGATAAAGCCAAGCCTTATTTGGAAAGAATTAAAAAAATAAATGATTTATTTGATGACGGACATAAAATAATATATTGGACCGCAAGAGGGACAGTAACACAAAAATTATGGTTTAATACAACATATAAACAACTAAATGAATGGGGATGTAAATTTCATGAATTAAAAATGGGAAAACCCGCATATGATTTATTTATAGATGACAAAAACGTAAATTCAGATATATATTTTACATCTTGAAAAAAATTTTTTATTTCCGCTATTTATTCAAATTCGATGCCTTCTGCTTGCAAATCCTTATGCAAATTCTTCCAATTATTTTCTACTTCATTTCGCAACTCTATACCAAATTTATATTTTTCCATTTTTTCCAAACACACTATAACACTTGCCTGATTTGATAATTCCTCCAAAATCTCATTAATAATAGTTTTATCCTCATTTAATTTATTAATTAACCAAGTTTCTCTTTTTCCAATTATATCCAATCTCTTACCTATATCTCCTTCATCTATACTTACAAAATACCCAGGTAAATAACTTTTTTCACATCCTACAAGCACATTTCTACAATTAAAATCACTACATCTGAAAATTCCCCGATATACACCAATCTTGACAAATTCTTTTAACTGGTGTCTAACAATAGGGAATGAATGCTTTATAACACTAATTTCCATAGGAACTTTCCAATTGCAATGTGTTATTTTATTCATCACACAATAAACAACTTGTTCTTCTTCTTTTCCAATAATCACTTTATGCCAATTATCTTTCCAACTTTTTTTACTTTTATCTATTTTTTCTATTCTAAAATTAGACAAAACTCTCTCCATTCCTATTTTTCGTAATCCAAATAATTCTTTACATTCATCTATAATACAATAATCTCTATTATAAAACATACTTTTTCTAGATTCCTTCCAAATTTTCCCGTGATATTCAAAACACATAACCTTATTTCCGCAAGTCATATCACTGCATAATATAATTTTACTTTCATCAATTCCATCTATAACTCTTAAATTTTTTTCCAAGTCATCAAAATTTGGTTTACCTCTCATTTTCTTTATTCTTTTATATTTTTCTGCCCTAATTTCCGCTCTTGTCTTTTTAGGTTCTACTTTTTTCTGTTCTTGTTCTGCCTGTTTCTTCCATTTTCCTCTATAATAATCACGCCATTCTTTAACAAAATATTCCTTATCTTCATCTACTACAAGAGAACCTTTTGTTTTCCAATCTTTCTTTCCTTTTCCCATAACTCTACCCTTAGAGCAGTGTTGATCTATACAATAATCATCAATAATTAATTTTTTCCTATTTTCAAATACTTCTTTAATAATTTCCAATTTTTCTTCTTCAGTTTTATTTACATGATTTTCATACATATTTTTTATAATCTTTTTTCCAGCGCTTTCATACATAACTTCATTCAATCCTAATTTATCTGCATTTAATACCAGTTGTATAGCACTAGATAACCACATAAATCTTTCCCCTCTTTTCTTCTTGTGAAACTCTACAAGTTTATATTCTAAATTTTTCCGTAATATCCAATTTTCCATAACAACCTTTCTTTTAAATAAATAATGCCAAATTTTATATATATTTTCCTTTTTTGTCTTAAACCATTTTATACCTGGAGTTTCTCTTGCACCATTAAATATCTTAAACA
>Ga0315315_10002833_pt1 | contig 15859 bp, 11 predicted proteins | sample M140m3416metaG_FD_203699 | JGI IMG/M metagenome (GOLD analysis project Ga0315315, IMG submission 203699) | Ammonia-oxidizing marine archaeal communities from Monterey Bay, California, United States - M1 40m 3416 | ecosystem: Environmental > Aquatic > Marine > Intertidal zone | place: USA...
TGTATACTACTACTCCCTTAGTATGCATATTATGCATACTACTAGAGAGTGGTATGCATACTAATATTACGATACGTACCAAAATGTAAATACTCATGAAGAAGTATACATGACATCATACTGTACCATCATACTATTTTTAGCAAGAGCTGTACTCTGTATACTCTACTCGTAGTAGTAATATGCATACAGCTGTAATACTACGAGCTCGTAGTCTAGTAGTTTGCATACATCCATGTACTAGCTAGTATATTGTATTATGGATGGATGGATATTATTATTTTGTGTGCATACTACTAGCTAGTAGCTACGCTCGTAGTACTACAAATTATATTATATTACCAGCCAGTATACTACTACTAGAGTAGTAGTAATACTAGTAATATTATATTATTATATAATACTGCTACTAGTGGGAGTAGTACTAGAGTATGCATACTACTATACTCTAGAGAGTAGTACTCTAGTATGCATACTACTCTAGAGTAGAGTAGCATTACGCATAGTAGAGTTTACGGGCCCGTATGCATAGTGTGGATACTACTATAGTAGCTAGTACTACTCTAGTAGAATAGACAGGTGCACAGTATTGATGCATTAATACTATGCATAGTACTAGCTAGTAGTACGAGCTCTTACGGACATATTATGCATAAGCCTAATACTGTATGCATAATAGCTAGTACTTCTATTAGTAGATAGCTAGAATATGTATGTGGAATGTTGTAATAGGGTTAGGGATATGGATTCAAACTGGAAAAAAATAAACTGTTAAAAATCACATCTGTCTCATCTCTCATCTATAACTACGAGCGTAGTATTATCCCATAACGCGCGCGGCTCATATCACCAGTCGAAAGCAGTCAGAAGAAAGCTGCTCTTGGTGCATGTTCTCCATTCGACGCATTTCTTGTGACGCTGAACAACAGAATATACACATACGTGTCACTGTTGGAGTTAGGCTCTTGGGCACGGACGGCAATGAGGGACCAGCAATCAAGAGGGAATGCCTCGAGGCCAAAATGGCTGATCTGGCCACTCGCTGTCGTCGTCCTCCTTTCCCACCTCAATATGGCCACGGCACTTACCGAGAAAGACATCTTGGTGCGCCTATATAAGCTCGCTTCAGGATCCAAGTGGGAGAACAACTATGGTTGGGAGGAGGGTACCCAGGCTGCTAACGGCAAAAAAGTTAAGGTCCCACCCCTTTGCTCGTGGTTCGGCATTCTATGCGTCGACGACAATGGGAGCATTGACATGGAGAGCGATGAGGGCGTCGTTGTTATTAATCTGGTTGGTAACCAGCTCGAGGGTCAGATTACGAAAGATCTGTACTCCATGCCATCCCTGACGGACGTTGATCTCACGCACAACCAGATTACCGATGCAGGTCTGGAGGGGTTGGGCAGCGGAGCTCCGATCGAAAAACTTGTTCTGACCAAGAATCGACTCGCGTCGCTTAGTGGCATTGAGAATGCTCCCGATACATTGCAAGATCTCCAGATCAGTGAAAATGGCTTTACTAAATTCCCTCCTGGAGTATTGGCCCTCACTGAACTTAAGTACCTCATAATGACCTACAACGGCGGAATCTCCGGGCCGATCCCAAAGGGCCTTTCCAAGATGAAGAATCTACGAAAGCTTCTCATGTTTGCCAATTCATTCACTGGGACTATTCCTAGTGAATTATCCGAGCTGAAAAAGTTGGAGGAACTATCCCTTGATGAGAACAAGTTGACAGGGACGCTCCCTCCGGAATTAGGCCAATTGTACAATCTGAATTATTTGTCAATTCAAAATGTCGAGGAGACGTCGGGTAATTTGACGGGTGAGCTTCCCAGGTTTGAGAACCTCGTTTATTTGCAAGAGCTGTATCTCGATCACAACAGTATTAGCGGGATCATTCCGGAGAAATTTTTGTCCAACAGCAATGTCACTGACAAGCATTGCTACTTTAGTCTTGATCATAACATACTCGAGGGAACGATACCGAAACATCTTAGCCGGTTCAAGAAACTCAAGCTAGATGTCCGTGAGAATCAATTCACCGAGATACCAAATCATTTGTGCAAAATGAAATTGTGGATGAATGGCCGGGTAGAAAAATTCGGTTGTGACGCGATCCTCTGTCCTGCTGGAACATATGCGTATGCAGGAAGGCAGGAGAACGCGAACGAAAGTTGCCAGCCCTGTCCAAACGGTGAGAGTGGGGCGCCCTTCTTAGGTGCAGTAGATTGTCTCGATGCGAAGGGAGGTCAAAAGGCGTACATTGATAACAATGGAAATGATCAACAGATCCTCGTCAAGTTTGCACTGACTTTGAAACTAGACAAATGGAAACACAGCGAAGGATGGAAGGATGACTTGGCATCCGTCACCTCCGTCGAAGAGACAGAAGGATTGAAGCTAGACTACTGCAACTGGTATGGCGTAACTTGTACTCGGTCTGGCGAAGTCACCAAGCTTGATTTGCCCAATAACCAATTGAAAGGCATTGTTCCAAACATGTTCTTCAAGTTGAGCGAGTTAAAATCACTCGATCTTAGTCACAATCAGGTCACTCTTGACAAAAATGGTGGATTTGGAAGTGTATGGGAGGCGAAGAAGCTGCGCACGCTGAATCTCAATGACACACCGCTGGTATCGTGGGAGGGTCTAGAGGCAGCGACGACCTTGGAGGAGCTAAGTATCACAGACAATGCTCTCGTTGGTCCCTTTCCTGACGAACTTCTTCAGCTTACAAAACTTAAAAGGTTGAAATTGTCATTTTCAGGAATTTCGGGAACTCTCCCGGAGGAAATCAAGAAGCTGTCATCCTTGGAGGTATTGAATTTGTACGGAAATTATCTTACGGGAACGGTACCTTCTGGGATTGGGAAACTTACGAGGTTGGTTCATTTGGGTGAGTCTTGGTTGAATCTACTCATTTGGTTCATGAGTTATCTTTTTCTTTTCATTTTAGGCATTCGGTTCCTAATCTGGGCTTCGCTCACCACCGCTAAAACATTTTCCCTCCCTGATTTCGTCACAGATTTTTCGGAAAATTCTTTTGAAGGATCAATTCCTGCTGAAATCAACGGGCTTAAACATCTGGAGTTTCTTGCCTTTCACAAGCTAACGAACGATAGCAAGGGACTGACTGGACGACTGCCTTCGTTTGATGATCTTCCAAAACTCTCCGCACTTCTTCTGAACTCCAATAGCCTAGAAGGACCCATACCTGACAACTTTCTCGCTGGTATTAGCGACAAGTCGAAGAAGATTATCATTGGGATTGGTTTTAACCAGCTCACTGGTGTCATTCCATCTTCTTTGGCTTCATTTGATGCAGTTCAGCTGGAAGCGGTCGGAAACCAATTCCTTGCCATTGACGATGCTTTTTGTTCCAAATCGGATTGGCAATCGGGCGAGGTTGGCGCGTCTGGAAACTCGTGCGATGCGATCCTTTGTCCCATTGGAACCTACAGCATTTACGGCATGTCGTCGCCCTCACTCAACTCCAGATGCGAGGTTTGCCCCGATGCCAAGTACATGGGAACAACTCAGTGCACAGCAAATGCGGTAGAAGATACAGCCAAATACACTGAAAAGAAGATTTTGGATGACTTTTATTTGTCAACGGGAGGACCAAATTGGATCTCTGCTATCAATTGGACTGACAGTGGTGTTGGTGTGTGTGATTATGAAGGTATTAAGTGCAAAGAAGGAAGCCACGAAGATGGAGGGGTGACTGATATTAACTTGGCCGAAATGGCCCTTTCTGGCAGTATCCCTTCTTCAATATGGAACCTCCCGCACTTGCAGGTGTTGAATATCGCTCATAACCCAGTTGATCCCAATTTTAAGTACATCGGTGACGCAAAGAAGCTCAAAGTCCTCAACGTCGCAGGAACCAACCCTAATGTCCTCGATGGACTTGAAAATACACCAAGTAGCCTCATTGAGCTGTACTTAGAATCGCTCGACCTCGAAGGCACAATTCCGGAAGTTTTATGGACCTTGAGTCAGCTACGAGTTCTCAGGATGGATTTCAATCACTTCACAGGAACACTTTCTAATAATATTTCAAAGCTAAAAAAACTACATGAATTCGGGTGCTCCGCTAATGATTTGACGGGGACGATTCCAAGTGGTATCGGGAAATTGTCGAAGCTGAAGGTGAGTTTTTACAAAGACTAAAGCCATTGGTTGACCAGCCTTCAAAGACGTACATATTTCTAACATGTACTTGAATTATTCTTTTGAATCAAATGTTTTGGCCCTGTCTCACAGGGGCTTATGCTGGGAAAGAATAAATTATCAGGTTTCCTTCCTGACGAACTGGGGTCACTTGGAGAGCTGGAAATGCTATCTCTGAAAACGCAGAGGGGCAAAAATAAATTATCAGGCCCACTCCCTGACTTCGCCTCAAATACAAAATTGCATACTCTTGATCTTTCAAATAATTCTATCAAAAGTCACATTCCTAGCAGCCTGCTTTCCGGTGTTGATGAAACACAAGACACAAGCATCAACTTCGCCAACAATCATCTCAAGGGCTCCTTGCCAGCTTCGTTGGCGAGGTTTGATGAGCTATTTTTGGATGTGACTGGAAATCAAATCACTGGCGTACCTTCAATTCTTTGTGAAAATTCAGATTGGATGAACGGAGCAGTCGGCAATGTTCTGAAACCCTGCGATGCAATTTTGTGTCCTAAGGGATATTTCAATGGCATAGGAAGAATGGAAGAAGACAGCGAACCTTGTAGTCCATGCAAGAACCTCGAGCAGGATGCGCCTTACTTTGGTAGCACTCACTGTGGATCTTCTGAGAGAGGCATATTAATGGAGCTGTTCCAGCTCCTTGGCGGTAATGACTGGAGGAAGACAGATAATTGGAATGATGAAAAGGTACCAATTTGCAAATGGTATGGTATTGGATGCAAAAATGGCAGGGTGGACTCTGACGAGGGCGTTATCAGCATCAAATTGCCTGGAAACGGCCTTTTTGGCGGAGAAAGTATTTCTCAAATCTTTTCTTCGCTATTTTGGAGCCTCCCTCATTTGAAGGAGTTAGACATCAAGGATAACGCGGTATCTATAAGTTTTGAAGGCATCGGAGACGCTTCCAATCTCGAGACTTTGTTTCTGTCGTCCAATGGTATCACCGACATCTATGGAATCGGTCAGGCAACAAATTTAAAAATTCTGCACCTCACAGATAATCTTTTGAAGGTCCCACTTGCAGATACCGAATTATTCCAGTTGAAAGAATTGCAATCGCTGTATCTTTCCTACAATGGGTTCTACGGGACTTTGCCCTCTTCCATTGGACGGCTTTCCAAGCTCAAGGAATTCTGGTCCTACAAGAATATGCTGACAGGTCAATTGCCTACAGAGATTGGCCTACTCAGCGAACTTGAGTGAGTTGGATGCTGTATGCGTGCATAATGTTTCTTTTTGTTTCCTTACTTTGGTTTATTATTTAAGGGCATCTTTCTGTTCAAGTCTCTAATGCTTCTCGATTGCCTTCCTCTCCATTCAGGTATCTCACGATTTCTGAAAATATGCTGAGTGGTACCATTCCGTTTGAGCTCAATAAGTTGACCAAGTTGAAAGATCTAGCCCTTTTCAACCAGCGTGGAAATTTGGTTCAACTTCATGGCCCTATCCCTGACTTCGCAGCTTCACCGCAACTCAGCGTAATTGCTCTGGGTGACAACCAACTTAGTGGCAGTATTCCAGATACGCTTTTATCGACGTCAAACGTTAAAGACCAACGCATCCGGATTGGATTGGCCAATAATCTCATGACGGGAGTTGTACCAACCAGCCTAAATGCGTTCGACAACCTCGCTCTTGAAATTACTGGCAATAAGATTGAGAAAATTCCCGGCAAGCTATGTAATCATGGCAAATGGATGGACGGCGTTGTAGGATCAGTAGGATCTTGCGCTGCAATTGCTTGTCCTCCGTGGACATGGAGCAGTTCTGGGAGGCAAATGTTTCCAAACGAGCAATGTGAGCCATGCCTTGGCGCTTCTGGCCCGTACATTGGAGGAACGTCTTGTGCCAATAATGGTAGAGAGAAAACGATTCTAGAAGATTTATACAAATCCACAGGTGGCGATAATTGGGCCAAAAAACTGAATTGGATGAATGAAAAGATTCCTATTTGCAGCTGGGATCTAGTTTTCTGCGGAAACGGCAACGACCGAGAAGATCACGGAATCATCAGGCTGGATCTCGAATCCAACAATTTGCGTGGTACCATTCCTTCATCTATCTTTGACCTACCATATCTTGAAGAGCTCAACTTGAAATGGAACACTGAAGTCCGATTTTCCTTTGAAGGAATTTGGAATGCACTGAATTTGAAAATTCTCTACCTCTCGGAGGTCAAGATCGATTCCATGAATGGTATCGGAGCAGCGCCGGCTTTGAAAACGCTACATTTGACGGGTTGTGGTATTTCTGGCCCTTTCCCGAAAGAGATAGCTAACCTTGCTCCCACACTCGAGCAATTATACGTGGCTTACAACGATTTCACTGGAACGCTGCCGACTGAATTTGGAATGCTTCAGCATCTTACAGACTTTTACGCCTACTCTAATGAATTTAGCGGTAGGATCCCGTCCCAGATCGGCGAAATGTCCAGCCTTCAGAACCTTGTCTTATCTGAGAACCTATTGTCAGGTCAGATCCCATCTGAGATTGGATCCATGACGAATTTGGGCCTTTTTTCTTGCTTTCGTCGCGTCAAGAAGGGCCCCAAGCTTTCTGGAAATCTCCCTTCATTCGCGAACAATCCAAAATTGACGGACCTCTACCTCGATCATAATAATATTCGGGGTAGCATCCCATCTTCTTTTTTGTTTTCCTCGACTCAAATGTATCTCGTCAACCTTGCAAGCAACGATGTGAGTGTCATTGTATCTTGCTATTATGCTGAACTATGCTCTATTTTTCCTTTGGTTGGATTTTCCTAACCCCTTGGATTATGTCTCTTTTCGATGATTTGCTACTCCAAACAGTTGACCGGCACCATTCCTAAGGATTTGTCTAACTTGAATCCGTTCCAAATTGAGCTCGAAGGCAATAAATTATCCAAGGTACCAGCCAAGATGTGCGAAAATGAATTGTGGCAAGCAGGCGATGTCGCCGATTACGGTTGTGACGCTATTTTGTGTCCAGCCGGCTATTACAGTAAGTATGGACGCCAAAATTCGACGGACAGTGCTTGTACTAAATGTACTGGAGACACAGACATCACGCCATATATGGGCAGTTTCTCGTGCGACGGCGAATCAGATAGGGACGAGTCCAGCCCAAAAGAGGAAAGGGATATCCTCATGGAATTTTTCGGTGCTTGCGGCGGCTCATCCTGGCACAGGAGGTCCAAATGGGGCTCTGCGGGTGTTCACTTATGCGACTGGGATGGTATCATCTGCACCTACGAAAAGACTGTTCAGTCCATTCATCTAGGAGCGAACAATATCGTGGGCACCCCCCCAGCATCGTTATTTGACCTTCCAGATCTCGGAGAATTGTGGCTTTACTCAAATCCTATCACCTTCCGGTTTGACAACATCGCCCGAGCGAAAGGACTCTACTCGCTCCGTCTTGACTCCACGAATCTGGCATCTGTATCTGGCATTGGATCCGCACCTTCTCTTGAATTTCTTGACCTCCGCTTTAACCGGCTTAAGGGTAGATTTCCCAAGGAGATCTTATCGCTGGAGACGCTGAAGACCCTTTCAATGGGAGATAACTTTTTGTCAGGTCCATTGCCAACCTCAGATGAATGGGCGAGGCTGCACTTTCTCACCGAGCTTCGTCTGGGAGTAAATAAATTATCCGGCCCACTCCCTGACTTTGCATTCAATGTTATCCTGACCTACGTTGATATTTCTCACAATGATCTATCGGGGAAAATCCCAAGTACATTCCTTACGAAGGTTTCCAGCTCAAACAAAATCTTGATTGACCTTGCCGACAACGGCCTGAGTGGCCCGATCCCGGACCAACTGGACAAGTTTTTGACAGCCACGCTCTTCCTCCGCAACAACAAGATTGATGCCGTTCCCGAATCGCTCTGTGATGACCAAGACGACTATGCGTGGATGAAGGGCGGCGTCTCGAAGTACGGCTGCGATGCCATCCTATGCCCACCGGGAACTTACAACGACATGGGGCGGCGGAGCGTGGAGGTCGTGCCATGCACACAGTGCATGAACGGTCCCTCGCTGTACTATGGCCAAACGCAATGCGGGGTTCGTGCCAGTGCTGCCACATCGGCGACAAATTGCAGCCTCGTCACGGTGCTGGTTCTGGGCTTGGCATATATACTGCAGGCCTTTTCATAAGAAAGACGGCATATAGTTTATTCGAGCTATGCATAGCTGTGGATCAGAGCACGAGACTTAAGGTAGCTAATATATGTTTCAACATTTAATTTGATATTATGAAGTCCATCTCTGCCCATACATGTACTGGCGTCTAGAAGCTCTTCACTTTTTGACGGTAGCGCAGTTTCGTCCGCTTTTATCATAAAAATTACCTGATTACGTTCTTAAATGTCTACTGTAACGTTCGCTCAGAAAGCCCTCTACTGCGAATCATTATATCTCACTACGTGTGCGTCCGGACAATATCTGTTGCGGATTGTACCCAACCAAACACACCATGCCGCGCCGCGGCCCATTACCAGGTACCACTCCCGATCTCAAACAGACAGTAGATGCCTCCCTCTCTCCCAGGCGTACCTGTGCATTCCGAACGAAGCACTTCTTAGTCACCCACGAACGCCACTTAGTTGGGCTTGATATACGAGATGGATCGCGTCTTGTATGGGGCCCACTTGAACCTCTTGTAGTACCCCGTCATGAGGGCAGTGAAGGCTAGGACAGCCATGTACTTGGCGGCCTCCTTCTTCCTGGTGTCTGCCTCGGGTTCGGCGCACCAGTTGAGGAACTCGATCACGTCCTTGGCCTGCTGCGATATTGTGGAGGGGGTTCCGTCTTCATACTCGACCCCGCCGTCGTTGAGGGGGGGGGGCATGGCGATGGCTCCGCCCGGAAAGTACGGGTTGTAGTAGAGGCCGGGCATCATTGGCTTCCCTGCTGGGGGGTCCATGTACCCCGTGAGGAGGTGGAACAGGTAGTCCTGCCCGGCGTGGCGGGCCTTCACCATGAGGCTTAGGTCTGGAGGCAGCGCCCCCCCGTTTGCGGCCCTACCGGCCTCGGGGTTGGAATAGGGGCTGGGGAGGGGGTCGGTGAGCTTCCCTGGCCGGTCGAACATCTCCCCTTCGTCGTTGGGCCCGTCGATAACATCGACCTCGGACGCCATCTCGACCAGCTCGTCGGTCGAGTGGGTCACCCCAACGAGCTCGCGGTAGTGTATGCGTTCAAGGGAGTGGCAGGTGGCGCACACCTGCTTGTAGACCTGGAAGCCGCGGCGGAGACCGCCGCAGTCGTAAGACGAGAAGAGACCGAGGTGCTCCCAGGGGAGCTCCGTGGCGTGGACGACGTCGTCGGAGGCGAAAGCCACGGCGCCGGCGCCAAGGGCAGCGGTTGTCGCCGCCGCCCCGGCGGCACCGGCAGCGCGTTGCGCCCCTTTGTTCTGGAGGATCGAACGGAGGCGGAACGCCATGGTTACCGTTGTTATGAGGTCGGCAGTCACACTTCGCCGAAACCAAATCTATTGTACGTAAATACAGGAAGTGCAGTAAGAGGGGCTCTTCAGGCGGATTACTACTGCCCTGTCATGTTGATAGTTTAGGTTGGACCGAACTTAAGCAACGGCCTGACCGAACAAGGATACACATGGGTTATGATTCCATAAAAGGATGTCCTCACGTACATTCTTTTCCTTTTTGATTATGACTTACACACGTACATAATGTATTTTACAAGAGTCTTGGACGCGCTAAAAACAAGGCGAAAAGACACAGCCGCTCGTAAATTTGCAACTAACATATAGCCATACTCGGTATGCATACTACGAACTCGTATCCATATTGCATACTAGCTAGTAGTACGCTCGTATGCATCCTACTAGCTAGAGTACTCTATGCATAATATCCATACGAGGTCAGATTCGATCTAACCGATACACTTTTTTTGTCTAACAAAATACGAGCTCGTACGTACGACCAAGTTTACTACGACTCGTAGTATGCATACTAGCCCTAGTACATTAAATTAAATTAAATTATCATTATTATGCATACGACTCGTACTAATCTAGTACTCTAGCATACAATGGATACTTAAGAGTAGCTACTCGTCTAGTATGTATGCATAGTATGCATAGCTAACGCTGTATTACTAGTAATACAGTATTTATTTATGTAGTGATTGCGAAATCTAGTGGTACACAAACTAACCGGATGTTCTAAACTTTGTCTCTAATTATTTTTAATATTACATAATTGACACGATGGCCGACGACCTCGACGCCTTCTTCGATGAGGTGGACGCCGTCGAAGAAGAGGCCAAGAAGGAGGCCGCTCAGGAAAGTCTCAGCGAGGGGGGAGAATCCGCGTCCGGAAATGACCACGGTCGACCGGCAAAGAGGGCCCGACTGGCAGAAGAAGAGAAGCAGGACGACACGCCTGCCGCCGCGGTGGTGGCCAAGTCGGTCGCCTCAGCGGCGCCAACGGTATCCAACCCGCCACAACCTTTTGCGGCAGGCGAGGCAGGCTCATCGATTGGTCCGTCGATTGGTCCGTCGATCGGGCCTTCGATCGGGCCTTCGATCGGGCCTTCGGCATGTCCGAGCTACCCTTGGGGTGGTCCGTTTCAATGGCTGGTACCCCCCCCCCCCCCCCCGCCCCCTCCCTCGTTAGCAAAAAAGCCGCAGGTTCGCACTGCTGCAGGAAAAGTCTGGGTGGACCCGACGCTCTCCAAATGGCCGGAGAATGATTTCCGCCTCTTCGTGGGCAACCTCCCCCTCGATGTACGGGATGACGACTTCGCTGAGGCCTTCCGTTCCAAGTACGGAAGCTTTGTCATGGCGAGGATATGCCGCAATAAAGAGGACGGAAAATCGAGGGGCTACGGTTTCGTCAGCGTTATGAATCCCAAGGATTGCGCGAGGGCTATTAGGGAGATGAACCAGAGCTGGCTAGGCAGCAGGCCCATCAAGGTGCAGCGGAGCGCGTGGAAGGATCGGGATTGGGCAACCGTCATGAAGGGAAAGCGCAAGGACAAGCGGAGGGATAAGAAGCGGCATTTCTATTAGATCGTACAGCGTACGTGATAGAAATCATAGAATATTTGTGGCGATATAGAAGGAATGCATTACGTGCCAATAAGCTTGGAGCATTTTTGTTTGATGTAGACTTCTGCCTATTTGGTTACAACGGCGGAACTTTGGGCAACGCAGAAAATTAATTTGTGTGCTTCTCTAGTTCTGGTAATCTACCTTGTTGATTCTGGGAACACCTCTGGGCGATCAATTCTAATGCCTTTGATGTATGTTTGTGATCTGCACAGTCAATTCGCCTCCTCCAGCCAACTGGACCAGTGATGTACCAGCCAGTACCGGCCGGTACCCGGTACCCCCCTGTACCCGGTATGCCTAGTATCAATAATGCCTACTGTTACTACTCCTAGTAGAGTACTTGCTAGCTATGCATAGTACGAGCTCGTATGTATGCATTAGCTTGTGACCTTAATATAACTAATATGCTCGCAGTGCGCAGAAATTCACCATTTTGAACAACCCCCGGAAACAATTATAATTTATGGCGACGCGATAAGAATCCGGGAAATCCCCAAAGCTGGGCGAAATCGGGAGGGGTAGGAATTAGGAATTTGTTATAATTCCTCGGGATTTGCCCGTCTGCCCATCTGCCATCTAAATTCAAGCTGCTATCGCTGCTGGCGGAGAGGCCCCATTGGTTAAGTAGAATTCGCCTTCGTCCAGACATCTGGTTTGCCGTCCAAACAGACCTAGGCATAGCCAAAGCTGGTGCTAGTCAACGAGCCAGCACCTTTCTAGCTAGTTAGCTCGACGCGGCTCCTCCTTCACCCACCCGATAACCCAACATGTGCTGCTGTCCCGCCGCGGTCAATGCCATCTTTTGCCTTTGGTTCCGGGCGGGGTGCTCCCAGTCGGCCGTCGCCGGGGCTCTCACGTTCTTCCCCCCCACCCCTGCCCTGTACAAGTTCCAGCGCGTCACCAAGGAGGGGGAGGTGCTGTCGGAGCACGAGGAAGACGACATCGAGGACCAGGACGGCGAGGACAGCTCCGGAAACGAGTACGAGGACGAAAGCGCCCTGGCGGAGCAGAAGGCTACAAAGGAAAAGAAGTCCCCTGCCGCCCAGCTCACCGAGCGCAACCTCCAGCTTCGGAAGCGGGCCAAGGTCCGCAACAGCAGGGACCTGAGGGACGCGGCGAACAATGTCTGCTACCGCTTTGTACCCGACCAGAGGCTTCCCTCTCCTCCTAATTTCTCGGGAACGATGGAGGCCGTCAAGATCGGTCCACAAAAGAGGACCGGAGCCTACGTTGCCGCCGTGATTTACCGCATCCGAAAGGAAAAGCAGAACGACCGCACAAAGACCATCATCTACAGCCACGGGAACGCCACCGACGTCGGGGCCATGCACTTCATCTCAATCGTTCTGGCAAGAAGCTGCAATGTTAATGTCGTCATGTACGACTATTCTGGATACGGGGCGTCGGGGGGGATCCCCCTAGAGGCGAACACCTACCGTGACATTAAGATGGTGTACAAGTACACCCTCGACCAGGTGGCCGATGGGGACGAGTCCAAGATCGTCATCTATGGGCAGAGCGTGGGGTCGGGACCCAGCTGCTATATCTGCTCCAAGCGTCAGGGTGTCGGAGGCCTAGTGCTCCACTCGCCCTTTACCTCGGGAATGCGAGTCCTTACGCCCAGCCGCGCACTCGCCTGCCTGGACATCTTCCCAAATATTGATCGGATCAAGAAGGTGACCTGCCCCGTCATGGTGATCCACGGGCAGCTGGACGAGGAGGTCGACGTGGCACATGGTATCGCTCTGCACGATGCCGTCAAACCAGAATACAGGAAGGACCCATGGTGGGTTGCCGACAGGGGCCACAATGACATTACTGACGGTCCAGGAAAGATGTCGGAATACGTCCGCAGGCTTAAAGCGTACCTTTCGCAACTGGAATGACTCCATCTGTCTTGAACAGGATACTAAATGTACGGAGGAGGCTCGGCGCAAACTGGTCACATAGATCTCTATGGGAATGGATCAATTTTTCTATCCTGTTTTGTATATAGCTTGTTTGTTAAAGCATTAAGCCAGCCCTGTTCCATCTTTTCTTCAAATTTTTCTGTTCGAGGGAGGATCATACTGACATCCTAAACGCCAGAAAAGGCCAGGTTTTCTGAGCGTGTGCTATATTTATTGGTCGCGTCCCACCTCACTCCCTGGCGGAGGCCACAAATCCTTTCCGCCCGACTTTTGGTATATAACACGAAGTGTTCTGCCGAAAACATTTGTGCCATCCATGGCGACAGCCTGCGCCGCATCCTCACTTGTAGCCATTTCGACATTTGCCGACCCGAGAAATTTGCCTGTGCGCCAATCGGTCAGCCATTGGATGTGTGTGACACCGGGCATCAAGCCGACTAGAGTCGCCTCGTCCATCCTCTTGTTGCACATATTCCTAAGGTGAAGCGTCGTTATGCCCTCCGGATTAGGTGCCGCCCTTATCTCTTTACTGTACCCCTCTCCAGGGGCATCTTCGTTGACCTCGTCAGTGTTGTGGCCACTAGTTGTTCTTCCGAGCTCTTTATCTTTGGCGTACAGTTTCTTGTGGTAAGCTTCTAATTCCTTCTGTTCCTTATCTCTCAGCTGCCTCTTACTCCTTACGCCCTCCTCAACGCAAAGATCACATTGCACCTCTCTTCCAAGCTTCTTGATTCCATCCTTATCAGCCTTGAAGCAATCATAGCATACCAGAGAAGGAACTCCGCACGTAGGGCACCGCCTCTTGCCTCTGTATCTATCCCAATTTTTGCCGCAAGCTTCACAGTTCCCCATCATCAACTCTTCCTTTACAGCAGCACGTTCCATACCCTCCACAGCAGCCGGAGCATGAGCGAATCTTTTGTCGAAGACATAATTCTTTCCCTTCCAGTTACCGCCGTCAGGATAGTGCTTGAAATACTTGTCAACTCCCCCCTGAAGCTGATACACTCCCTTGATTCCCAGGTCCTTCACATCTTTCTCGGTTTCCATTTTGTGCCTAAGTAGAGCGGAAGCACGTTCGCATCTCACCCCACCGGTGCAATACATTAGGACCTGTTTTCCTTTCAAAAGTTCCTTGGTTTCAGGCTTATCAAGCCACACGGGAAACTCTGTGCTTTTGCGCATATGGGGATCGATGTACTTCGCGCCAGTATCGGGCGGGACAAACTTTCCAATATTCGCCTCGTAGTGGTTCCTAACGTCGATTATGACTGTATCCTTTTCGCCCATCTTTGCGTGATAGCCCTCCGGTTCTAAATGAATCCCAGTCTTGCCAATTGGGGGAGCTTTCGTACCGCCAAGACCGTAATTGACAATTTCAGTCACCTCGAAGGCATTAAGCTTGGGGAATTTTTGCCCGAGAGGTAAATGGTCGGTCAGCTTGAATTCCGTGTTTGAAAACTCTCCTCTAGTACCAAACTTGCGTAGTTCCCTGCACCAGCCACGAATACCCTGGTAGGATCCAGTCAGCGTACAATTCAATCCCTCCCTAGCTATACGCATTCTTCCAGTTAGTGAGTGCTTCTGACCGACCTCGTCCACAAATCGAAGCGCAGATTGGAAGGTGGCTTGGTCCCAAACGGGCTCGACATACTGGTAGAAGAGGAGGAGGGTAAGGAGTCCTCGTCCGGGATCAGAGGGATCAACGTTCGCAGCTTCTGGGGTTACTTTGTGAATAAGGGCAGACGAAATGGAACCAGGACCACCAATCTCCTCAAGAAAATCACCATCGGTATATTTTGCCTCAGCTTCGATGGTTTCTGTCTTATCCTTCTTTTTCTTTTCCTTCTTTCCTTTCTTCTTGGCTTGATCCTTGCCTTCGGCGTCACGATCAGCTTGCAGATCTTCAGCTTCACGGTCCTTGCGCCTGCGTTTCTTTTCCTTCTTTGCTTTCTTTTCCTTCTTCTTCTCCTTGTTGGCTTTCTTCTTTGTCTTCTTCTTTGCCTTCTTCGCCTCTTCGTCAGAAGATGTCTCCGCAGCTTGAAGATCAGTGCCCTCCTTGTCGCTAATATAAACCATGGATAAGAAAGGATTCCTGCAGTATGCTATCAGTAATGTGTAGTGGCATTCGAGATTCTCTGAGATAATGAAGTGATGGAAGGGACCGTGTGATGAGTGATGAGTGATGAGCCAGGACCCCAGGACCCAGGACCCAGGACGCGGCCAGAGCCAGAGCGAGGATCCGAGAGTATCAATACTACGAGAGTATCAATAATATAATATGTGGCCGATTAAACACACAGACACACTATGCAAATTATTATATGTGCATACGGTATGTAAATCTACTTACTTAGTACGAGCTCGTTTATGTGCTGCCTGCTGCCATAATACTACTAGAGTAGCTAGAGCTACATGTAGTTCCAAAATGTTCGACGGTCAGACCGATCAGTGGTCTGCGATCTGCATCCGCATCTGCTACAGTAAATAACTAGCTCTTGCCTACTCAATACTCTAGAGTCCCAACGCAAGACGTCACTCGACGTCATGCAATCATGACGCCTGAGTGTAAACTATGCATACCAAACAGTACGAGCTCGTACTTGTACTCTAGCTAGTAATTATTGCGAGAGATCCCCCAGACTCAACATGTCCAGATGCGAGATGCCAACAGAACATTCTCT
>Ga0315315_10002834_pt1 | contig 15855 bp, 16 predicted proteins | sample M140m3416metaG_FD_203699 | JGI IMG/M metagenome (GOLD analysis project Ga0315315, IMG submission 203699) | Ammonia-oxidizing marine archaeal communities from Monterey Bay, California, United States - M1 40m 3416 | ecosystem: Environmental > Aquatic > Marine > Intertidal zone | place: USA...
TAAAATTATTAATATCATTTTTTTGCATATTAATGAGACTTTCTCTCCATCTAACAGTTGAAAAAATTTGATCAACTAATAGATTTTTTATTTTATTAATATCTTCTTCTGGTTCTGCAGTAACATTATTTATAATTTTTATTTTAGGTGTATTAAAATTTGTGTTATTAATTTTATCTCTCATTATTTCTGCAGCAGGTTTCATTAATAAACAATGAAATGGTGCACTAACCTTTAATGGAATGGATTTTATGTTTTTTGATTTAAGTAAAGCTTGAAAACTTTTGATACTTGACTTGTCTCCACTAACAATAACTTGGCCATCTGCATTATCATTTGCTATTTCACATACACCGTTCTTATCTTGTCTTGTTGTTATCAAATTTTGAACTTCTTCAGTTTTTAGTCCTAATACAGCTACCATCAAACCTTCTCCGATTGGAACAGCTTCTTGCATTGCTTTTCCTCTTTCATGTAGTAAATAAACTGCATCATTAAAACTTAAAGATTCTGCGCAAACTAATGCACTGTATTCGCCCAATGAATGACCGGCAAAATATTTATAAGACTCTAAATTTAAACCAAATTCTTTTTTAAATACACTAAAAATTGAATAGCTAACCGTTAGGATTGCAGGTTGTGTATTCTTAGTTAATTGTAATTCACTTTCCGGACCTTCTAGAATTATTTTGGATATTGAAAAATTTAATTTTTCATCAGCTTCTCTGAATATTTTTTTAACAATCTCAAAATTCTTGTAAAACTCCAGTCCCATTCCAACTGATTGAGAACCCTGTCCTGGAAATAATAAGACGTTCATTTTTATCAATTTATCTAATAATTATAAGTATTGCTATAACTATTCATTATAGTATAACCCAGTTTTTATATACTAATAATAAAACTAATTAACATAGATTTATGCCTTTTTACGAGAACACTATAGTCGTTAGACAAGACTTGCCAGATAAAGAAGTTAAAAACTTAAAGGATAAATATAATAAAATTATTAACAATTCTTCTGGTAAAGTTATTAAAATCGAAGAATGGGGATTGATAAATTTAGCCAAAAGAATTTCAAATTACAAAAAAGCTTTTTTCATTCACTATAAATTTGAAGGAAATAAAAAAACTCTAAATGATATTGAAAGTAAGATTAAAGTAGACAATTCAATTATTAGACATTTAACCGTTAAGTATAAAAAACTTGATATTGAAAATGAGTTTTTTAAGAAGAAGGATAAATAAAAAGATGAAAAGAAAAAATAAAAAATTTCAGAAAAAAGGACAAAACTCACTCAACAAACTAAGCTTGTTTCAAAAAAATGACAGCAGGTTTTCAAAAAGATGCCCATTATCTATTAGAAACGCTCCAATTGTTGATTACAAAAATATAAGTTTATTAAGAAAATATGTTTCTGAAAATGGAAAAATTGTTTCATCTAAAATTACATCTATCTCTTTTAACAAACAGAGAAAACTTACAAAAGAGATTAAAAAAGCAAAAATTCTAGGATTAATTTAATGGAAGTTATTCTTTTAGAAAATATTATAAATCTCGGCAATATAGGTGATAAGGTTAAAGTCAGGGATGGATATGGTAGAAACTATCTATTAAAGCAAGGCAAAGCTTTAAGATTTAATAAAGAAAATCAAGACTTAGTTGATAAACAAAAAGAGAAACTTAATAAAAAAAATAACGAAATAAAAAATAAATTTAAAGAAATTGCTAATATAATAAATAATAAAACTTTTACTTTTATAAAAGAAAGTAAAGATAATGGTGATCTTTATGGATCAATAAAACCTAAAGAAATTGCAAGCTTAATAAAAGAAAAATCTAACGCAGAAATTGTTCCTTCACAAATAATATTAAAAGATGAGCTTAATAAAATTGGTTTATTTAAGGCTAATATAAATTTTCATGCAGAAGTAAAAGCAATCATTTCAATAAAAATAGATAAAATCCAATCAAAATAACTTTTCCACAGAGAGGCAAAAAAGGTGTGTAACTTTTTGCTTTCAACAAACATTCTTTGTCATATTATTTAATTGTGAAAGAAATAAAATCTCTAAAAAACAGTCTAGAAAATAAACAACCTTCAAATTTAGAGGCCGAACAAGCATTAATAGGATCCATTTTAGTCAATAATGATATTATTGACGAAGTGTCCACTATTGTCAGCTCTTCAATTTTTTTTGATCCAGCTCATGTTAAAATATATGAAGTGATTGAAAGTTTGAATAATAAAGGGATGATTGCAAATCCTATCACTTTGAAAAATTTTTTTGAAAAGGACAATATGTTAAATGAAGTAGGTGGAACAGAGTATCTTGTAAAACTAACAAGATTCTCAGGCTCATCAAAACAAGCAATTGATTATGCAAAAATAATTCATGAAATGTATCTTAGAAGAGAATTAGTTCAGATATCAGATCAGCTTTCTAATGACACTCTCAACGCTAATTCACAAGAACAGAATGCAGAAAATATAATTGAAAATACAGAAAAATCTTTATTTGATTTAGCCGAAAGAGGAAGTTTCTCTCAGTCATTTTTAAAGTTTAATCAAGCTTTAGATCAAACAATTGAAATGGCAACAATGGCTATGCAAAGCGATCAAGGAATAGTAGGTGTGCCTACAGGATTGACTGATCTAGATGAAAAATTAGGTGGATTACACAAATCTGATCTTGTTATTCTAGCTGGAAGACCATCGATGGGTAAAACTGCACTAGCAACTAATATAGCATATAATGCTGCTCAACATATTTTAAAAAGACAAGAAAAATCATCAATTGCTTTTTTTTCTTTAGAGATGTCTTCAGAGCAATTATCTACAAGAATTTTATCTGAACAGGCGAAAATTAAATCTGATGATATAAGGAGAGGAAAAGTAACAGAAGAAGAAATTAATAGATATATTGAAACATCAAGAAATATTTATAACCTGCCCCTTTATATTGATGAAACTCCAGCAATAACTATAGCTACACTAAGTAATAGAGCTCGTAGGATAAAAAGATTATTTGGGCTTAGTTTAATTGTTGTTGATTATATTCAATTGATGAGATCAAGTTCGAATAAAAATGATGGTCGAGTTCAAGAAATTTCAGAAATAACACAAGGACTAAAGGCTTTAGCAAAAGAACTTTCGGTTCCAGTATTAGCATTATCTCAACTTTCTAGAGCTGTGGAACAGAGAGACGACAAACAACCTCAATTAGCTGATTTAAGGGAATCCGGATCGATAGAGCAAGATGCAGATGTTGTTATGTTTGTTTATAGAGAAGCTTATTACCTAGAAAGAAAGCAACCTAAGTTAGGCTCTATTGAACATGCTGAATGGCAATCTAAAATGAATGACGTTAATGGGCTTGCAGATATAATTTTAGGAAAACAAAGACATGGTCCTACCGGCACAATTAAAGTTGAGTTTGAGGGAATTTATACAAAATTTAAAGATTTGAGCAAAAATTAACCTTAATTTTTAGCTTTAGTTATAAAAAATTTAAGATATATCTGAAGTGTTCTCATGTTAGCCAGTATTTATAAAAAAATAATAGTTGATTTTTCTAAGATTACTCTTTTTTTATTATTAGTTTTAATAATTTTTTCTCTCTATCAATCTAAAAATTTTAACCTAGATGCTTCATCAGATGCTCTTTTACTTGAAGGAGATCCTGATCTAAAATTTTTAAGAGAGGTAAATGAGACATATGGGTCTAAGGACTTTCTTGTTTTAACATACTCACCAGTCTCCAGTTTTACTGAAAAAGAGACAATTCTAAACCTTCAGCTGCTTAAATCAAAAATTGAAAAGCTTACTTGGGTGGATAGTGTAATCACGATTATCGATGTGCCTCTTTTAAAGAGCACCAATGAAGGGTTAATGGAAAGATTAAAAAATTATAAAACTCTAGCTTACCCAGAAATTGATAGAAAAAGAGGTTTTGATGAAATTATCAATAGTCCAATTTATAAAAATTACGTAATTAGCGAAGACGGTAAAACATCTGGTATTGTGGTTTATTTAAAAAAAGATGAAAGACTTGCTGAATATATTAAAGTCAAAAATAAATATTTTATTCAATTAAATGAAACTGGTTTATCTAAAAAAGAAAAAATTAATTATAAAAAATTTAATAAAGAATACGAAGACTATAAAAACTTATACAATATAAGAAATCATCAAAATATTAATGAAATTAGAGATGTTATAAATAAATATGGGCAAAACGCTAAAATTCATCTAGGTGGAATTCCAATGATCGCGGACGATATGATGACCTATATCAAAAATGATATTATTGTTTTTGGACTTGGTGTTTTTATTTTCATTGTATTGACTCTTTGGTTTATTTTCAAAAATATTAAGTGGGTGATAATCCCATTATTAGGCTGCGCGACCTCAGTAATTATAATGATAGGTCTATTAGGGGTTATTGGTTGGAAAGTTACAGTAATTTCATCAAACTTTATTGCTCTGATGTTAATTTTAAATATGGCAATGAATATTCATTTAACTGTTAGATTTTTACAATTAAAAAAAGAATTTCCAAACTTTTCAAAAGAAAAAGCAATATTCGAAGCAAGTAAGAAGATGATGCTTCCAATACTTTATACGGTCCTAACTACAATATGTGCATTTCTTTCATTAGTATTCAGCGGAATTAAACCAATTATTGACTTTGGATGGATGATGACTTTGGGATTAATAATTTCTTTACTAGTAACTTTTTTATTAATCCCTTCTTTGATAAATCTACTTTCAACAGAAAGTGAAATAAACATAAAAGATACTGAGAAATCTCTTGTCACATCTGCCTTGTGCTCCTTTACTAAAAATAACAGAATATTAATTTTTGGATCAACTATATTAATAGTTTTATTCAGCGTGATTGGAATATTTAAACTAGAAGTAGAAAATAGTTTTATAAATTATTTTGACAAAGAAACAGAAATTTATAAAGGAATGAAGAAAATTGATGAAAATTTAGGAGGTACCACCCCATTAAATATTATTCTAAAATTCCCTACTAAAACACAAAATATCAGTGATAAAAAAGATGAGATTGATGAATGGGAAAATGAAAATGTAGTTAATGAAGATAAAGCTAAATATTGGTTTACAAGGGACAAGATGAATAAGATTTTAAAAGTACATGATTATTTAGATTCTTTGCCAGAGATTGGAAAAGTTTTATCATTTGGTTCTATTTTGAGAGTAGCGGAAGATTTGAATAATAAAGAATTACAAAGTCTGGAAATAGCCGTCCTATACAGTAAAATTCCAGATTCAATAAAAAATGAAATTGTTTCACCTTATATTTCTGTCGAAAAGGATGAAGCTAGAATAAATGTTAGAATTAAAGATTCATTAGAAAATTTAAGAAGAAATGAACTAATAAATAAAATTAATTTAGAATTGGAAACTAAACTGAACTTAAAAAAAGAGGAATTTAAATTAGCTGGGGTACTAATCCTATTTAATAATTTATTACAAAGTTTATTTAAGTCTCAAATACTTACACTGGGTATAGTTATATTTGGAATTTTTTTAATGTTTTTTATATTATTTAGAAATGCTTCACTTTCTCTAATTGGTGTTGTTCCTAACTTTATCGCTGCTTTTTTTATACTTGGAATAATTGGTTCTCTAGGTATTCCGCTAGACATGATGACGATTACAATAGCCGCTATTACGATCGGAATAGCGGTTGATAATAGCATTCACTATATTTATAGATTTAAAGAAGAGTTTGAAAAAATTAAAGATTATAATAAAACACTTGAACGATGCCATAATACTGTGGGTGTAGCAATTTTAAATACTTCAATTACTATTGTTTTTGGATTTTCTATCTTAATTCTATCCAATTTTATTCCAACAATCTACTTTGGTGTATTTACAGGCATTGCTATGTTACTTGCAATGATGTCAGTTTTAACTTTATTACCAAAATTAATACTTACTTTCAAACCATTTGGTAAAGAAGCTAATGAGCTTATATAATGATCAATTTTATTCAAAATTTTTTAAATAATATAAATTTATTTGATTTTTTTTTTGTAGTAATTCTTACATACAACGTTTTACAATGTTTTTTTAAAGGTTTCTCTTTGAGTTTAATCTCATTCATGAAATGGGTTTTGTCTACAATAATAACTATTATTTTAGTTCCAAAATTGCAGCCTGTGGTAAGAGATTATATTCAGTCAGATTTCATTAATAACATTGGTTTAGGAATAGCCATATTTATTTTTACACTATTTATAACTATAGTAATTGGAAAAACTTTAAGTAAAGCAGTGACTTGGACCGGTGTAGGGTCAATAGATAAGGGATTTGGTTTTATATTTGGTTTTTTTAAAGGTTATATTGTTTCTGTATGTTTATATTCTATTTTTAATTGGTTTTATCCTTATCAAAATTGGGGTATATCAGCAGAAGATGCTTTTTCATTTAATTTTATAACTAAGGGCAGCGAAATATTAATAGAGGAATTTCCTTCAAGTGAAGATTTCATTGATACAAAAGAAAAAATTGAAAAAATTTGACAAAGATAAGCTAAGGGAAGAATGTGGTATTTTTGGAATATCCAACCACGATGATGCATCTGCTTTAGCGGCTTTAGGTCTACATGCTTTGCAACATAGAGGTCAAGAAGGATGTGGAATAGTGTCATTTGATGGTAAAAACTATCATTCAGAAAAAAGGCAGGGTCTAGTTGGAGATCATTTTACAAATTCTGAAACATTAAATAAACTTCCTGGTAGTTTTGCAATAGGTCATAACAGATATTCTACTACAGGAGAAACTTCGTTAAGGAATATTCAGCCTTTCTTTGCAGACTTGCATATGGGTGGTTTAAGTATTGCACATAATGGAAATTTAACAAACGCTCTTTTACTAAGAGAGTCGCTAGTAAAAGAAGGGGCAATCTTTAGAACTACAAGTGATACTGAAACAATTGTTCAACTTGTTGCTAAATCAAATAGAGATAAATTTATAGATAAGTTAATTGATGCTCTTTTTCAAATACAGGGTGGTTATGCTCTTGTTATGTTAACAAATAAAAAACTCGTGGGTGTGAGAGACCCCTTTGGTATCAGACCGTTAGTAATCGGTAAATTAAATAACTCTTTTATCTTTGCATCAGAGACCTGTGCTCTTGATATAGTAGGTGCAACTTTTATAAGAGAGGTGGAAAATGGCGAGATAGTAATTATTGAAAATGAGAAAATTCAATCAATTAAACCTTTTCCTAAACAAAAACAAAGACCGTGTATTTTTGAATACATATATTTTGCAAGACCAGACAGTTTAATAAATAATAAATGCGCATATGAGTATAGAAAAAACTTGGGAATTCAGCTTGCAAAAGAAACGGATCTAGAGGCTGATTTAGTAGTCCCAGTACCTGATTCTGGTGTTCCGGCTGCACTAGGGTATGCTGAACAATCAAATAAAAAATTTGAGTTAGGTTTAATTAGAAATCATTATGTTGGAAGAACTTTCATTGAACCTACTCAGAGTATAAGAAGTTTAGGAGTAAAACTAAAATTAAGCTCTACTAAAACAATCGTAAAAAATAAAAAAATTATTTTAATTGATGACTCTTTGGTTAGAGGCACGACTTGTCACAAAATTGTTAAAATGCTTTATGAGAGTGGCGCTAAGGAAGTTCACGTAAGAATAGCCTGTCCAGAGATAAAATATCCAGACTTTTACGGTGTTGATATGCCTACAAAAGAGGAACTGCTTGCTTACAAAAAAAATAACCAAGAAATGTGCAATCATATAAGATCAAAAAGTTTAAAATTTTTAAGTTTAGATGGTCTCTACAAAGCGCTGATTGGTTCGGAAAGAAATTCTAATTATCCTCAATTCAGTGATCATTATTTTACTGGTGATTATCCTATAAAGCCTTACGATAATTTAAGTGGTTTTAAAATAAAGCAACTTTCTTTACTTAGTGGAAAGTCAAATAATTAATCTATAATATTTAATTTATTACTTTTATCTAAATAAAAAATTGAGCCATTAATTATAATTGGTTTAGTTTTCATTTTTGATGTTAATTTATTTATTTCTTCAATTTTTCCATTTACATTAAAAGTAGCAACATAAGTATTATTTAAAAAAATGGTGAGTTTATTATTCACTAAAAAGAACTCATTAAAATCTAATTTTTTTTTTGTTTTTAAAAATTTAGGTATATTTTCTTTTATATCATAAGAATATAAAATATTTCCATTTTCTAAATTTGAAGCGATAAGAAAGTTATTATTGGTAAGAAAAAAAATATATTCTCCATTAATAATTGGCCTTAAATTAGTTTGAAAATTTTGACTACTAATTATTTTACCAGTTGAACTGTCAATTAAATAAGAGAGTTTATTTGTTGAGACAACTATTCGGTTTTTGTAATTTACGATTTGATTTCCACTAAATAAGTTGGTTGTGGTTAACTCTAAAGACTGGTTCAAGTTTTTAAACCAGTTGACTCTTTTTAAATTTATATCAATTGAATATAAAGATCCAAAAGAGTTTAAAAAATATAATGAATTATCTTTAATTGAAAAATTATTTACAAATTGATTGGTAACAATCGTCTCCTCCGTTGGTATTGATTTAATGATTTCCCCATTATTCTTATTAAAAAAGAAAACATTATTTTTATGATTGGCTGCAATAATCATATTATTAGTTATTTTCAGATTAGATTTAAATGGAATCTTGTGATTTTTTGCCCAAATCAATGAATTAATCTTATAATTAAAAGCATACAAATAACCTAGATTATCTGAAACATAGATAATATTTTTACTGACTATTAAGTTTAAATTTTTTTTTATATTTTTATATTTTTTTTTATAAAAATTAAATTTAGATATAATTTTTTTTTCGTCAATTGAATAAGTTATTAAATTGCCTTTTTGATCAAAAAAAATAATTTTATTATTTTCAAATAATAAACGCTCATTTGGATTGTGTCCAGTTAATCTTTTGCTTCGAAAAAATATTTGATTATTGTTATTGTATTTAAAATTATCAAAATTATTTGAGTTTCTATAAAATAAATCATTCCATCTTAAATTCGATTTAACATTAGATAATTTGAATTTAAATTTTTTTTCTAGATTTATTGTAGAATTAAAGATTTCTTTTGAAGTTGAAATCTTTTTAAAATCTTTAAGTGGACTTTTGTCTTCAGTGCTGATTGAGTTATTATCCTTCCAAATACCTGTCTTATTATCAAAAGAACAACTTGTAAAAAAAAATAAGATTACTAAAACACAATATAATTTCATTAATTTACTTTTTAAGAAACTCTTCAATAATAGGTTTTAAATTTGAATTTTTATCAATCAAATCTTTCATTATATTTTTTCCTTTTTCAGTTTCAGAATTTTTCATTAAATATAAAGCTTTTTTAAATACTATAAGATCATTTTCATCTTTTGAAGAGATAGCATCCTCTAGAATTTTAAAATATTCAAAAATCTTAATTTTGTCGGTAATAAGATTTTTTTCAACAATTGTATTTAATGCTAAAATAGAATAAAAATTATTTTTACTTAGAATAATTTCTTCAAATAATAAGATTGCATTTTCTTTTTTTTCAGAAGAAAGATACAACCCTGCTTGAATATATTTTTCTGAAATTAGTTTATTTTTTTTCTCATTATAATTTTCCATAAAGATCATTGAAGAAACTGCTGAAAGAAAAATTATTAGTAAAATATATATTTTTATTTTATGACGAGTGTAAATTCTCGACAATTTATCTTTAAATTCTATTTTACTTTCTGAACTTTGTTCCATTTAAAAAGTTTTTTATTGTTGGAAATTTACTTATTTTAACTTCACTAGTATATTTTTTAACAGCTTTTTCAATTATTCTATCTAAATTAGTAAATTTTTTTACAAATTTTGGATAAAAACCGCTTAAACCAAGCATATCATCTGTGACAAGAATCTGTCCGTCGCAATGCACGGATGATCCAATTCCTATTGTTGGTATATTGAGAGACTTGGTTATCAACTTTGCTGATATTGGTGATAAACACTCGAGCACAATAGAAAATGCGCCAGCTTTTTCTATCAACTTAGCTTCCTTTAAAAGATTGTTTATTTCTTTTTGATTTTGCCCTTCGATTCTAAATTTTTTTTTAAACTGAGGTGTAAAACCTATATGACCCATTATTTCTATTTTTTTGCTTGATAAATATTTTATAATTTCAAAATTTCTATTATTACTTTCTATCTTAATAGCGTCACAACCTGTCTTTTTTTTTATCAATCTTGCATTTTTTAAAGCAGATATTTTATTTGGGTAACTTCCTATAGGCATATCAACTACTAATAGTGATTTTTTAACCCCCATTTTAACACTTAATGTGTGCTGTATAATATTTTCTAAACTAATTTTATGTGTGTTTTTATGACCATACAATACATTTGCCATCGAGTCGCCAACCAAAATAACATCAACATGTTTATCTAATATTTTTGCAATATTTTTAGAATATGCTGTCAAACAAACAATTTTAGATTTATTTTTTTTTTTTAAAATATCTTCAATTTTCTTATTCATTATTCTAGTTCAATTGTACTAGGAGGTTTAGAGGTAATATCATACACAACTCTATTTATTCCTTTAACATTATTTATGATTTTATTAGATATATTGTCTATAAAACTTTTCGGAAAGCTAAAATAATCTGCTGTCATGCCATCTTCTGAGGTAACGGCTCTTAATAAACATATATTTTCATATGTTCTAGAGTCACCCATAACTCCAACTGTTTTAATAGGAAGTAAAGCTGCGTAAGCCTGCCATATCTTATTATAAAGGCCAGCGTTGATTAATTCATTGATGTAAATGTGATCTGCTTCCTGTAACATTTTTATCCTCTCAAGTGTGATGTTTCCAATAATCCTAATGCCCAATCCTGGTCCAGGAAAAGGATGTTTATAATTAATTTCTTTTTTCAATCCTAAAGACTTACCTAAAATTCGCACTTCATCTTTAAAAAATTCTTTTAATGGTTCAACTAATTTTAAATTCATATTTTTCGGTAATCCACCCACGTTATGATGTGATTTAATTTTCGAGGTTTTGCTTCCTGTTGATGATCTACTTTCTATAATGTCAGGATAAAGTGTGCCTTGGGCTAAATATTTTACATTTTTAAATTTCTTTGACTCATTTTCAAAAATTTTTATAAATAAACTACCAATAATCTTTCTTTTTTTTTCAGGGTTTGAAATATTTTTCAATCTTTTAAAAAAAACTTTCGATGCATCAATTAACTTAATATTGAGACGATATTTTTTTTTGAATATTTCATACGTGTACTTAAATTCATTTTTTCTCATTAAGCCTGTGTCTACCATTATACATAAAAGATTTCTTTTAATTGCCTTGTGTATTAGTAAAGCTACAACGCTACTGTCAACTCCACCAGACAATGCACATATAACTTTATCCTTTTTAACAGTATTTTTAATTTCTTTAATTAATCTCTCTTTTTGAAATGATACATTCCATTTTTTTTTAATTTTACAAATTAAAAATAAAAAATTTTTAAATATTTGCTTCCCATTATCTGTATGTGTAACTTCTGGATGAAATTGTACACCATAAATTTTTTTTTGGGTATTTTCTATAATAGTAAATTTTGAGTCTTTAGTTGATGCTATTGTTTTAAAATTTTTAGGTAATTTGACCACCGCATCTTCATGACTCATCCAAACAGATTTTTTTGTATTTAAATAATTTTTAATGAGTAGTGATGATTTTTTTTTAAAAAGAGTTGCTCTTCCAAATTCACGAGTTTTTTTGGAAGGTTTTATTTTTCCACCAAACAATTTTGATAAAAGCTGCAAACCATAACATATACCTAAAATTGGAATTTTTTTTTCAAATATTTCTTTTGGAACACTTGGAAATTTTTTAGTTGTAACTGTTGATGGTCCGCCAGAGAGAATAAGTCCTTTTATATTTTGATATTGTTTAAGTTTAAAGAGGCTTTTTGGGGTAATTACTTCAGAATATACTCCTAGGTCTCTAGTTCTTCTTGCTATTAACTTTGTTACTTGTGATCCAAAATCAATTATTAAAACTTTATCTTGATTGTTGTGAAATTGCATTTATTTCTTAGATAAATTTTCAATTTCAACTTTTAACTTATCACTGTCGTTACAAAAATTATTGCATATTAGTTTTAGTTTTTTATTTAATTCTTTGCTTTTTTTATAATCTGATGAAGAAAGTTTTAATTTTGCTAAATTGAAAATAGCCTCTTCATTATTTGGGTTAAGCAACATTACAGTATTTAAATTTTGTTCTTCTAATTCTTTTTTGTCTTGTTTGTTAAATATTTTTGATAAATACAAATATGATAATTCATTTTTTGGATTATAAACTATATCTTGTTCAAATTTAAACTTAGCATCATCAAATTTTTGTTTATTAAATAAATTTATTCCTTGTTGAAAATAATCTGATTTGGCAATTAATAAATTTGGGGTCAAAAAAGAAATAAAGGCTACGATGATAAAAAATTTTTTCATAATTTGTAATTAATTGTTTTCTGAGTCATTTCCACACTATGCACCATGCTTTCATAAAAACCTGCTTTTGTAATTTTAATAAATTTTGCTCTTTTGTTTATTTCTTTTAAATTTCTAGCGCCAATATATCCCATTGATGAGCGTAATCCACCTTGCAATTGATATATTATCTTGGAAACTTTTCCTTTGTATTCTACCCTCCCTTCAACCCCTTCTGGCACATACTTAGATTTATCTTTATGTTTCTTTTGAAAATATCTATTTGCAGAACCAGCTGACATTGCTCCTATTGATCCCATTCCTCTATATTGTTTATAGGTTTTTCCTTTAATTTTAAATTTGCTACCTGGACTCTCGTCTGTACCAGCAAATATTGATCCCATCATAATTGCATCTGCGCCTGCAGCCAAAGCTTTAGCAATATCACCCGAAAATTTAATTCCTCCATCCGAAATTATTTTAATATTTTTTTTTTTAAGAGCATTTTTAACCTCCATGATTGCTGAGATTTGGGGAACACCTATGCCTGCAACCATTCTTGTGGTGCAAATTGAACCTGGTCCTATTCCGACTTTAATTATGTCTGCTCCTGAATTATATAATTTTTTGGCTGCTTCTCCGGTAGCAATATTTCCCACACAACACGGAATATTTTTAATTATCTTTTTTATTTTAGACAAGGTTTTGAGAACTTTTTGACTATGTCCATGGGCGGTATCTATGACAATAAGATCCACTCCATTATTAATAAGTGATCTTGCTCTATCTAAATCTTCCTGATTAGTGCCAATTGCGGCTCCAACATACAATCCTTTATTTTTAACTTTTTTTACTTCAAAAGATTGTTTTTTTATATCTAGGTTACGATGAATAATACCTAAACCTCCTTCTCTAGCAATTGCTATAGCCATTTTTGACTCGGTTACTGTGTCCATTGCTGATGTTAAAAAAGGAACTTTAAGAGAAATTTTTTTTGTTAATTGTAAAAAAATGTTTGTATCAGATGGTAAGACGTCTGAGTACTTCGGCAATAACAAAACATCGTCAAAGGTTAATGCTTCTTTAATTGTAACCATATAAACTTATATACAATTTTCGTAATTTATAAAGACCTTATAATTTTGCAATGTAAATAAGTTTCTTTTGACTCTTGTCTGCTAGACTCTGGTTTAAAAAAATTCACTTTTTTAAATACTTTATTAGCAAGGTTTTTTACCTCTAAAAAGTCCTCTCCCATAAAAAGTTTTGAAACTAATACACCTTTAGGTTTAAGTATCTTTTTAGAAAAATTAATTATTTCTGCACATAACTGGTTTGTTCTTATTGAGTCTAGAGATTTATTTCCGGTAGTATCTGCAGCCATATCAGAGATAATCACATCTATCCCAGAACTAAAATAGTCGATTATTTCAATTTTTGTTTGATTTTCTAGAATACTCCCTTTTAGAAATTTGACATTCTCTATAGGCTTCATATCTTTAATGTCCACAGACATGATTTTTCCTCCTTGAATGATCTTATTTGCCACTTGGGACCAGCTGCCCGGGAAAGATCCTAAATCTAATAGATTCGTATTTTTTTCAATGAATTTAAATTTTGTATTCAGCTCTAATAACTTAAAGCAAGCCCTTGAACGATAACCTAAGGTCTTAGATTTTTTAAAAAATTGGTCTCTATGTTGTTTAATTTTCCAAGAATTACTCTTTTTAATTCTCTTTGATTTTTTCATTACAAAATATCTTCATGATTTTCATCGGATATTTTTTCTAAATCTTTTCTACTTTGATTATTATAAAGTACTGTACTTATTGGTATTGAGAGTAAATATATAGATCCAAAAATTAAAAGAGTTTCTAAAGTATAAAAAAGTAGTGCAATAAAAACCACTCCTATTCCAAGCAATAAAAAAACAGTAGCTTTGGGTGAAATAGATATCTTTTTTAAAGATAAAGTAGGAACTTTACTCACTAATAAGACTGCAATAATTACAGTTAAATATGGTGTAAAATTTTTAATTTCTATACCTAAATTCAAATTTGTTAAATCGTAAATTAATGGCATCAAAATTAATAATCCGCCGGCGGGAGATGGTATCCCTTCAAAAAAATTATTTTTCCAAGCTTGAGACTCATCAATTTTGGTTAGATTAAATCTTGCCAATCTTAAGACGCAACATACAGAATAAATAAGTGTAATGGCCCACCCTAATTTTCCGTAATTATTTAATTCCCAAAAATATAAAATAAAAACTGGAGCAATCCCAAAGCTTACAAAATCAGTAAGCGAGTCTAATTCTTTACCAAATTCAGATGTTCCTTTAATTAGTCTTGCAATTCTACCATCTAATGCATCTAAAATTGCCGCAAACAAAATTAAAGTCACAGCTAAACTAAAATTTCCATCTATTGAAAATTTAATTGAGCTAATTCCAAGACATACTCCAGCTAAGGTTAAAATATTTGGAAGTAAATATCTTGTTTTTTTCGATGAAACTAATTTAAATTTTTTATTTTCTTCCATTAATCAGAAGCTAATAAGCTTTCTCCTGCTACAACGTTTTGACCTAATTTGGCTAAAACTTTTTTATTTTTAAAATAAATATCAACTCTGCTACCAAATCTTATCATTCCTATTCTATCACCTTGTTTTAATTCTTGCCCCTGTTCCACTTCACAGACTATTCGTCTAGCAATAAGGCCTGCGATTTGCACAATAATAATTTCTTCTCCGTTAAGCAATTTAATTTTAAAATAATTTCTTTCATTTTCCTCACTTGCTTTATCTAAAGATGCGTTTAAAAATTTTCCAGGTTTATAAAATATTTCTTCAACCTTTCCAGACGATGGAACTCGATTAACATGGCAGTTGAAAACGTTCATAAATACACTTACTCTAGTGTAAGATGTATTTTCTAATCTTAACTCCTCTGGTCCAGATTTTTCAGAAATATCAGTGACAAGACCATCAGCTGGACTGACAAGATACTTATCATCATTTATAGAATACCTTTCAGGATCTCTAAAAAAATAGTACACCCAAATTGTAATAACAATGAATATTGCTCCCAAAAATTGAGAAAAAAATAAAATTACAAAAGTGATTAAAATAGAAATAGCTAAAAATTTGTATCCTTCTTTGTGTATTTTTGGAAATATTGAATTAAACATAATTAATAGTTTGATAATTTTTTCTTAATATGTATAAAAATCACAGTTAATCAATCTATATTTTATGGCAAAAATTAAAGTTAAAAATCCAGTTGTAGAAC
>Ga0315315_10002840_pt1 | contig 15840 bp, 2 predicted proteins | sample M140m3416metaG_FD_203699 | JGI IMG/M metagenome (GOLD analysis project Ga0315315, IMG submission 203699) | Ammonia-oxidizing marine archaeal communities from Monterey Bay, California, United States - M1 40m 3416 | ecosystem: Environmental > Aquatic > Marine > Intertidal zone | place: USA...
TTTTCAACTCAGAGACAATCGATTGGCCGATAGAAGGCCCACGCCGAGCGGGTGTAAATTCACTGGGAATCGGTGGCACTAACGCGCACTTGATTTTAGAACAGCCGCCAAAAGCCGCTCCTCGAGATCTTTCCTCTGACCGGAAACAACATCTCCTGCGGCTTTCTGCTAAAACGCCAGCGGCCTTGTCGCGACTCGCCAATCGATATCAGGAATTCTTGTCAGAAGATCGTACTGGAGCAGTAGGCGACTCCTGTTTTACCGCAAATACCGGTCGAAAACTTTTTGCGCATAGGCTGTGCGTGAGCGGAAGAACTAACCAGGAATTAGCTAACCAGCTCCAGAACTGGATAAAAAATTTCGATCCTTCAAACGATGCCGCAACAACACAATCACTCACTCCGATTGCTTTCGTCTTTACCGGGCAAGGTAGTCAATACGTTGCGATCGCGAGAGATCTTTACCTAACTCAACCTACCTTTCGGAACGCGCTAGAAGACTGCGCTTATCATTTTTCGAAACATATGCAGGTTGATGTTATCGGTCTAGCTACGGACGAAAATTTAACCCAGGCCAACCTCTTGCCTACCGATCAAGCGCAGCCGTTAATATTCTCAGTTGGATACGCACTAGCTCAAATGTGGATGAGTTGGGGCGTGATACCTGGTTACCTTTTGGGTCACAGCCTCGGTGAGTACATCGCAGCGTGCGTTGCAGGTATTTTCAGCCTCGAAGATGCTATCAAACTAGTTGCCCTTAGGGCATCACTCATGCAGGCCACGACCGAGAAAGGTGAAATGTGGGCAGTACATTGTGATGCGAAAACAGCTCGTCATGCGATTAAAGATCATGCCACCCAGATCTCGCTTGCAGCCGATAATGCGCCAAACAGTGTCGTTCTCTCGGGGAGTGATCACGCGCTCGAAGGCATTATTAACGGCTTGAAAAATCGTAACATTACTGTCCAGAAACTTGAGACATCCCATGCCTTCCACAGCCCTTTAATGAATGAGGCAAAACAGGCATTTGAAAAAAATTGTTCAGATGTGCAATTCCGCTTACCCCAAATTCCGCTCATCTCGAACCTCACTGGCTCAATTGCCACAGAGGAAATAACTTCGCTGGATTATTGGGCGGAACATATCAGTAGACCCGTTCTTTTTCGCCAATCTATCGAATCTCTCAACCAACTTGGCATCTCGACTTTCTTGGAGATTGGCCCTCACCCGGCCCTCTCCACGCCTGGCCTAATGTGCGCGTCAGTCGATACAAAGTGGCTTTACTCGTTAAATCGAAAATCTAAAAATTGGGATACGATTATTTCCACTGTTTCACAACTTGCTGAAACCAATGATATTGATTTGAAAGCTTTTGATCGCGACTACCCTCGCCATAAAGCAGAACTGCCAACGTATCCATTCGACACTACTCCTTACTGGCTCGAAGCACTGCCAACCCAATGGCGATCTAGGGGCCAGAGAAACCGCTCCCTTCTAGGCGAAGCCATGCCGCTAGCAGCAGTGTCCCATAAGATTTTTGAGAGCGAACTTGATCCGATAGAACTACCCGTTCTTCGTGACCACCTGATCAATAACGTGCCTGTTGTCTCAGCAGCGGGGATGATGTCAATGATGTTGTCGGCGGTCGAGGAATCATCTCCTGAAAACCGTCGAATCACGTTAGAAGAAATCACTTTTCAAAAACCATTGATTTTGAGTCCTGAAAATACAATCATCTCCCAAACTGTCGTCAACCCGGAAAATGGCAAAATAGAGATTTGGAGTCGTACCAAGTCGAGTGATTTTGAAAATCTCCACTGCAGTTCGATCTCAAAAGTTGGCTCCCCAGAAATAAAACAAATTTCTTTAGACAGCTTAGAGGCTCAATTTAACGATCTTGCGTCGATCGATGAATTCCTGAAAGAAGTCAACAACAGGCATATTTTCCTAGGTCCAAGCTATCGCTGGACAGAAAGCCTGCGTAAAAACAAAAGTGCAGCACTAGCGACTTTGAAGAAACCAAGTCGGCTGAGCGGTCAGGACTCCAGCACTGCAATACACCCGGGTTTAATTGATACCTGTTTTGGCTTGCTTCTCGCAACTGCGGATCTCCCTAAGAGTCAGACTTGGGTGCCGTTTGGTATCGACCGGTTGTCATGCACGACCGAGAGCCTTGCCCGTGCCCAGTACGCGTTCTTTGAGTTGAGAACCTCAGACGCGACAGAGATTGCGGTCGGCGATGGTTTGATCTTGGATGCAGAGGGAGTTGTTCTCATTGAAATTACTGGCCTTCACGCGAGACCTGCAGAATCTAAATTTAACCTTCAACGTACTAAAACAGACTCTAGTCCAGATCGTTACATTGAAAAGTGGCTTGCCGCAAGGCCTCAACGTACGCCCGCCTCTGTCGGACATTGGACGTTGATGGGCGGGACAGACTGGTCGAGGGGTATTGCTGAAAAACTTGAGGACGCTGGTTGCGAAGTGTCGATTGTCGAGACTATGGATGACCTCCCCAAAACGACTAACGGCGTTATCAGCTTGTATGCATTTGATCAGCACCTGACAGCCTATGAGATTCTTGATCAAAACCGAACGCTCATTAAAGCATTAACAAAGAAGAATGTGTCTTTGAGTAACGGTCTATGGCTGCTGACAAGCAACGCCTACCGTGTAACTGGGGAAGAGATAGTAGACCCTCAGCAAACTTCAATTCGCGGTTTATGTGTCGGTGCGCGCCACGAACATCCCGAACTCGTCGCTCACCACCTCGACATTAGCCCTACCACTGAATGTCAGCAGATAGTTGATCTTGTGTTATGTCCACTACCAGATCCATGTATCGCACTTCGCGGATCAGAAAACTTCATTGCAAAACTAAGCCCTCAGTCTCGTTCTGGTGACCAATCGACCCGCTTTCATAACGATCGTACTTACGTCGTGACCGGCGCGTATGGCGCACTGGGCCAACAAGTAGCCCGCTGGCTAATTGAGCGAGGCGTTAGACATCTGCTCCTCTTGGCGCGGAAAACACCATCCCCAAACCCTTTTAAAGTTGCTGCCAATGAAAATGTAGCAATTTATGACCGAAATTGTGATCTTGGCAACTTTGACGAATTGCAGAAAATCCTCAAATCGACGTTGCCAGAGATTCCAACCCTCGCTGGACTTTTTCATTGTGCAGGCCAGCTTAAAGACGAACCAATAGTGGATTCAACTTCCTCAGGCCTTAGGTCGGTGCTTAACGGCAAAGCCCTTGGCGCTCAGAATCTAGATGCGCTTCTAGAATCACAACCCTTAGAGCAATTTGTAATGTTCTCGTCCGCTGCATCGGTTCTAGGCAATGGCGGTCAATCATCCTATGCAGCTGCCAATGCCTTTCTTGATGGGATCGCCCACGCTAGAAACGCTCGGGAATTACCTGCACTCAGCATTAATTGGGGACCGTTTTCCGGTAGCGGAATGGCAACCGATGAAAGCGCGTCTCGACAATTAAGGATGCAGGGTTTTCAGCCGTTGGACCCCGCAAACCTTGGCGCCTGGTTAGACGCAATGCTAATTGAAAAATCACCGCAAGTAATGTTTGTTGATTGCGATTGGTCGCAATACTGTCGCGTTAATCCAGCTAATGTGTCGCTGTTATCTGACATTACAGAGCCGGGAAACCCCAACGCCCGGAATACCCCTAATAGCCAAAATGTGGACTTGCAAGGACAAACGCCCGACGAACGCCGCAGGACCCTCATTGATCTTGTAAAAGGGTCTGTCGCTAGCTTGCTCGGGATTGCTGATCCCCATTCAATTTCACACGACAAGCCATTGTCTGATCTTGGCCTTGATTCACTCTTAGCCGTGCAATTACGGAATCAACTAGGATCGGCCACCAGCCTGACCTTGCCTGTTGGCCTCGCGTTTAGTTATCCAACGTTGAGCGAGGTAGCGTCCTATCTGGATATCTGCCTGTCCGAGAATGAAGAAAGAGACGTACCCGAAAATTCTAACAACAGCGAAACATTGCAGTCGGCTCAAGCGACTTTGGATGATCTCGACGAACTGCTAAAGATTAATCCATGAAATTTAATCAATGGATTACCTGCCCGGAACCAAAACCCGAGGCAGATTTAAGACTCTTCTGCCTCCCCTTTGCGGGTGGCGGGGCTTCAATCTACCGGTCATGGTCGCACGACCTGGGGCCCAAATACGAGGTATGCCCTATACAGTTACCGGGACGCGAAAATCGCGCCGGAACCCGTGCCGTCAGTGACTCTAAGCGCCTGGCTGAAATGATTGCGGGTCAGATGTCTTTATATCTTGATAAACCTTACCTGATCTATGGGCATAGCATGGGCGGGCTGCTCGCTTACGAAGCTTTAAAAGAGCTAGAAAGCGCCGGCCATGCACTTCCGAACACTGCGTTTATTGGCGCACATCGAGCGCCGCATTTGCCGCCACGCAGATCATCTGTGATCGATCTAAACGACCAAGACTTTATCCAGACAATTAGCTCATTCGGTGGTTTCGAAAAAGAAGTGCTCGACAGTCAAGAGCTGATTCAATTTATCTTACCAACCTTGCGTGCCGACTTCTCTGTCTGCGATGGCTACGACTATCATCCTTCCGAACCGCTGGATTGCCCTCTGGTCGTATTTTCAGGAACTGACGACCCAGAAGTGCCTCCGTCGGATATGGATGAATGGGGCCAGCATTCTATCTATCCCTTACAGCATATCTCATTACCCGCAGGTCACTTCTTTTTGAAAACTCATACCGCTGTGTTGCAAGCACACATTCGACAATTTGCTCAGCGGTAGAAGAAGTCATGACCTCAGGTGAATCTCAAAGTACCGATATCCAAAAATATCGAAATGCGCTCGCTCAAGCACGAGAGACGATATCGCAGTTGTTATCTGAAAATCAAAGGCTCAGTCGATCAACGACCATTGCCATTTCAGGAATGAGTTGTCGCTTCCCTGGCGGCGCAAATTCTCCAAGCGCCTACTGGCATCTTTTGCGATCTGGACAAGATGGAATCTCAAACCTCGGTGATCGACGATGGCCCAAAAGTAAATACTTTGACGATAATCCCGACACACCGGGGAAAATGTATACCGATCGAGCAGGGTTGATATCCCAATCTGTTGATTTGTTTGATGCTGCATTTTTCGGCATATCTCCCGGTGAAGCAACGGCGCTTGATCCTCAACAACGATTCCTAATGGAGACCAGTTGGGAGGCTTTAGAGGATGCTGGAATTATCCCAGCGACCCTAAACCATTCCAAAACGGGATTCTTTGTCGGGATGTCAGGTGACGATTACGCCAGGTTTCACCGCCACAGCGGTGATCCTAAACTTATTAACGCCTATAGCCTAACGGGCTCTACTATGAGCACCGCGGCCGGCCGACTATCTTATTTTTATGGCTCAAATGGACCAAGTCTGACACTCGACACCGCCTGCTCATCATCGCTCGTAGCTTTGCATCTAGCGGTTCAAAGTCTCCAATCCGGGGAGAGCGATCTCGCGTTAGTCGGCGCCAGCAATCTTATCTTGTTGCCAGAGGTTCATGTTGCTTTCTGTCGATTGGGCGCTCTATCTCCAGATGGCGCCTGCAAAACGTTTTCAGCAAATGCCGATGGCTATGTTCGTAGTGAAGGCACCGGCTTCGTCGTACTCGAACGACTGGAAGATTGCGAAAATAGAAAAAGCAAAATTTATGGCGTTGTTAATGGATCCGCCATCAACCAAGACGGTCGAACTGCAGGGCTATCAGCGCCAAGCGCCAAAGCCCAGCAGGAAGTGATTCTGACCGCTCTTAATGATGCCAAATTAGAGCCATCGCAGATTGACTACGTAGAAACACATGGCACCGGTACAAACCTTGGGGATCCAATTGAAATCGAAGCGCTATTTGAATCAATCGGACAACGTCGCGATCATCCACTCTTAATTGGCAGTGCAAAGTCCAACATTGGGCACATGGAGCCAACGGCGGGGCTCGGCGGCTTAATAAAGATTCTGCTATCTCTTCAGCATCAGGAACTACCGGGTAATTTACATTTTAAATCACCTAATCCACTGATCCAGTGGTCCTCAATTCCCTTTCAAGTTGTCTCGAAAACCGTACCATGGCACGCCCAGCATAACGAGCCTCGACGAGCGGGACTCAGCGCTTTTGGATTTAGCGGTACTAATGCCCATGTCATCATCAGCGAACATGTTAAACCTGCAGATTTTCTTGAACCGTCCTCTGATCCCATTTATACACTTGAGTGCAGCGCGAAATCACCTAAGAGTCTGCAGCAACAAGCCAAAAACTATCTGAACATCCTCCAGTCCAAAAAATTTTCGACTTTTGATTTATGCGCTTCCGCCCATCTTCACCGGTCCAGATTTCCATTCCGCAAATGGTTTTCTGGAAAAAATGATGACGAGATCAAATCAAAAATCGAGACTTTCCTGAGGGAGCCAGTTTCAAACTCGGACACCACACCACTTCCAAATGAAAATGTTAAAAGCGTTTGGACGTTTACCGGACAAGGTTCTCAGTATCTAGGGATGGGTGCAGAGCTATACGATCAAGATGATTTGTTTAGGTCGATCATAGATGTTGCCGCTGAAATACTTTCGCCATTTCGAGAAGTTTCAATTACCAATCTAATCACCGGACGAGACCCGAGCGACTGTATTCATCGAACTGAGTACAGTCAACCAGCTCTTTTTGCGCTTGAGTATGCTCTGGCCCAGCGGTGGGTGCATTGGGGCTTTCGGCCAGACGCTGTTCTTGGGCATAGCATAGGAGAATATGTTGCGGCGTGCATTTCAGGCGTGATGTCATTTGAAGATGCGCTAAAACTTGTCGAGTGTCGTGGACGACTCATGGGGTCGCTACCATCCGGCGGTGCGATGGCTGCGGTCCAATTGAGCGAAGACAGCGTCTACAGGTGCCGACAAGAATTTGATTTGGAAGAAGAGGTCGATTTTGCAGCGATTAATAGTGTTACCGAAACTGTCATTTCCGGCTCCCAAGAAGCAATCGGTCAATTCTGCGAGCGCCTTGAGGCATCTGGTAAATCTGCGACCGTATTGAACGTTTCCCATGGGTTCCATAGTTATTTAATGGATCCCATCCTCGATGAGTTTCGGGAAATATGTGAATCGTTAAGTTTGCATAAACCCGAAATTCTAATGGCGCTTAATTTGGATGGTTCGGTTAATAAAGACCTCCCTGCCTCGTCAGACTACTGGTGTCGACAGATGCGGTCTGCCGTCAGATTCGATGACTGTTATCAGACGCTCAAAAATTCTGGGCATACCGTGTTTCTTGAAATGGGACCTCAGCCGATACTCACACAGATACTCAAAAGTAACCGAGATTCAACGATTCGGGCACTATCAGTTCTAAGTCGAGGACAATCCTCGTTAGATAAACTCGCGACCGCACATGAACGCTTACTGGAAAACGGCGTTACACCTGATTGGGAACAGCGCTATCGTGGCTATCGATTTGTTGAATTACCCCTCTATCCGTTCGACCATCAGCAGTTTTGGGCAACCAAGGGCTATGAAATGGCATTGAATGATCGCACCGCTTCAAATGATCGTGCCGAGTTGAATCAAAGCCTAAAATGGAAATCGCTTGAACTAGAGCCCCTTTTTAAACCTACAAACTGGTTAATCGTCGGCAATTTTTTGACAACATCTTCAAAAGACATTGATCAGACAGAACCGCGCCTTCAATTCAAAAAAGTCGAGTTAAATTCTGTATGGGAAACATTAAACGCCCAGCATCCAGATGGAATCATAATCCAGGCAAGTCCTGATTCTGACAGTGTCGCGACACTTACGGGGCACCTTGAACAAGTGAGACTCTTGGTCAGAACAATCGCATCCCGCAATCTCGCAACGACTGTTTGGGTAATTGGGGATCCTGTTAACCAAGGATTGGCGACTCACGCCTGTCGTGGTCTCATGCAAACATTACTTCTTGAATACCCTAGCCTTTGTGGTGGCACCATCGAACTGCATCAAAATCAGGCTGCTTCTCTCGATAAAATTTTGGGTGCAACCGGACTTAGGGGATGGTTTAGAGTCGAATCGTCAACGGTTCAGTACCCGGTGATTGCGCACAAAATCCAATCCAGCAAAAGGCTCAGAACTGACCTTGACTCGGTAATAATTTCAGGTGGCCTGGGTGGCATTGGTCTTTCTATTGCGGAAGCACTATGCAACCGTGGTGTGCGACACCTTTGTCTAATTGGCAGAACGGCCCCAAGCAAAGCGGCTTCTGAATTAATTGACAGGTTCCGCCAAAATGGATCAACGGTGGAGATTCAAACACTGGACCTTGCAAAAGACAACTCGGCGACAGTTATTCGTGATCTCGCATCTCGATTTCCTCAGAGTACGTTTTTTCACTGCGCTGGCGTAATGCCAATCGACGGGGAAAATGACATTTCACAAGCGTTTGAAGGAAAAGTCCTAGGTGGGCTAAACATTGCAAACGCGATTTCTGAATTCCCAGATATTCATCTTGTCATGATGGGATCAATTTCGGCAATCACCGGGACGCCTGGGATTTCAGCATATAGTGCGGCGAACGGAGCGCTTACCGGAATCGTCGCTGACAGAAATGCTTCAGGAGGGCGAGGGGTCTGTGTCAACTGGGGGCCGTGGCTTGATGGCGGGATTATTGGGCAAACAGAAATTAATCAGGCCCAGGCATCGGGATTCTCTGACCTCACAACCAATGAGGCGCTTGAAGCACTATCGTTAATATCATCGAGCACGGATCATCCGTGCGTAGTCAACGCAGACTGGCAGCGCGTGTCAGAAAGTTTCTCCATCCGAAAATCTCTGACATTATTTGAGGAAATAACTGAGCATTCAAAACCATTACCGGAGAGAGATCCCTCGCAGGGCCTACCGTTTCTCGCCGATCTTCCGGAAGACGAGAAACTTATTGCGCTTCTTAATCTGCTAAGAACACCCTTGGGTCAAATTCTAGGGCTGGCACCATCCGAGAGCATTGATATCGAGAGAGGTTTTTTTGATCAAGGCATGGATTCGGTTAAAGCACTTGAATTTCGAGAATCAATAGACGATCTAACTGGTATCCGGCTCGAGGCAACCGATATTTTTGACTACCCAACCCTCTCCCGTCTCGGCCAATATTTATTAAGTCTGGTAAGTGAAGACAAAGCCGTTCACACTGATCAGAAGAGCGACGAAGACAAGGATATCGACATTGAAACCCTCAGTGAAGAGGATCTTTCTGCATTGATCGATGCCGAATATCTTCTCACCCAACCACAACCCAAACAGAAAAATCGTTAAGTGACTGACCAAAAACTTTCCGCTCTTCAGAAGGCGGCCGCAACAATAGGTCGATTAAACGCACGAATAAAATCGCTGGAAAGCGAGAATTCGGACCCAATCGCAATAGTCGGTCTCGCTTGTCGCGGGCCGGGAGCCGAAAATGCTGATCAACTCTGGGAGATGATTAGCGCGGGGCAGCATGGCATCACTGATGTGCCAGCAAACCGATGGGATGTGAATGAGAACTTTGATCCTCGCCCTGGAGTGCCAGGCAAGTCATGCACACGGAAAGGCGGATTCATCGATGGAGTCTCTGAATTTGATGCTGAATTTTTCAACATTTCATCCAGAGAGGCGGAAGGAATGGACCCGCAACAACGAATTCTACTTGAGTGTGCTTGGCACTGCTTTGAGGATGCAGGAGTTAAACCATCTACCCAACAGGGCAAATCCTGCGGGGTGTTCGTCGGAGTAACGGCCACTGACTACGGAATGCTGCAAGTCAGCACTGACTTATCCGATGAGGTGAATCCCTACTTCAATACCGGTACACCGCAGAATGTTTGTGCCGGACGGATATCGTATGTTTTTGGATTGGAAGGCCCAAGCATGGCGGTCGATACCGCCTGCTCCTCTTCGCTCACAGCGATTCATCTTGCCTGTCAAAGTCTGCGTGCGGGCGACTGTGAAACCGCGATAGCTGGAGGAGTGAACTTAACCCTCACTCCCCTGCTCTACTCAACTCTTTCGGCTGCTGGCATGCTGTCTGTCGATGGATTCTGCAAGCCTTTTGATAGCGAAGCGAATGGTTACGCTCGAGGTGAAGGTTGCGGATTAATTATCCTGAAACGCTTAAGCGATGCCAAAAAAGATGGCGATAAAATTCTAGGAAGCATCCGCGGCTCTACACTGAATCAAGACGGCGCGAGCAGTGGGCTAACCGTTCCAAACGGTGTGGCGCAAAAAAATCTCATTGAAAAAACCCTCGAGCGAAGCCACACACGCCCAGAAGAAATCGACTATGTCGAAGCACATGGAACCGGCACACCCTTAGGTGATCCAATAGAGGTACGTGCGCTCGGAAGGGCTTTAGCCTCTAGCCGAATTATTAACGATCCCCTTCTGATTGGCTCGATTAAATCCAATATTGGCCATCTCGAGTCTGCGGCCGGCGCATTCAGCGTCATTAAAGTTTTGATGGCACTCCAGTATGAGATGTTGCCACCTACCCTCCATATCTCAGAACTGAACGGAGAATTAGATTGGGCCTCCCTCAATATTAAGCCCGTCACCTCACCTACGCCATGGCTGAAGACTCAAGATAGAAAGAGAGTGGCGAGTGTTAGTGGGTTTGGTGCCAGTGGCAGTAATGCACATTTAATAATTGAGGAAGCGCCAGAGACAAATGATGAAACAATCAATGCGCAACTTCCTCGCAGGCCTATCCTCGCGTTTTCTGCGCGTAGCGAATTATCATTGAGGCATCTGGCAAAAAAATATGCAGATTTAACCGAGCGCGCTAATTTAGACCGAATCGCGGCTATCGCTTGTGCTTCAGTGACCCGTCGAGAAAGCCTGACCTATCGGGCCGCCATTGCGGTGGAGGACAAGAATAAGTTGTCCGTGGAGTTGTCCCGACTCGCGAACGGCGAATCAATGACCACTGGAATTGGACCGTTAGTCGCGAAGCGAGATCATAATATTGCTTTTATCTTTAGCGGCCAGGGCGATGTTTTTCCTGGAATGGGCATGGATCTGTATCAAGCATATCCGGTCTATCGAACAGCCATCGATGAATGCGCGGCGCTATTAGGCGCCTCGTTAGGTGAAGATCTCCTGTCGATTCTTTCGCCCGAGAATACTCAACTTGTTGAAAAGCCGATGTGGTCCCAGGCTGCATTATTTTGTATCCAATATGCCCTTACCTGCTTATGGGATTCAGTCGGGCTCAAACCGGCCGCTGTTGCGGGTCACAGTATTGGCGAATTTGCGGCGTCAGTAGCTGCCGGAGCGGTACCACTCTCCACTGCATTGGATACTATTGTCATACGAGCTGAATTAATGGAGGGTCTTCCGAACCGGGGTGGAATGTCGGTTGTGCTCGCTGACCGTCTGACTCTAGAAAAGGCCCTGTGCGATTTGGGTGATCCGTCAATTAATATTGCGGTGGAAAATGGGCCTGCCAATTTCGTCGCCTCAGGATCTCAAGAAGGCCTCCTGGCGCTAAAAAAATTACTCGCAAAAACCAACGTCCGCTGCCACCCCCTTCCAGTAACGCATGCTTTTCATTCAGAGCTAATGGATCCGTTGCTTGATGATTTTGAAAATAAAATCACTGATAGGTTTGACTCAGCACGTCCATCGACGTCTTACTTCTCATCCTTGGAAGGTAAGCGCCTCGATCGTGCGTCTAGCCTTGACGCAAGCTACTGGCGTCGACATTGCCGACAACCAGTTCTTTTCGCGCCCGCAATTAACGCAATGCTCGAATCTGGAATCACCTGTTTTATCGAAATTGGTCCAGCCACGACCATGATAGGACTAATCAAGCAGTTGTCCCCCCAGGCGTTAACAATCTCCTCTTTGTCATCAAAGGAAACCTCGGGACTTGAATCAGGAATGGCAAAAGCCTGGGCCAACGGGATCTCGATTAACTGGGAACGCCTTCCGTTTTATAAGTCCAGACCCAATATATCCCTTCCCTTATACCCATTTAATCGTCGGCCATACTGGCTAAAAAAAATAGAACAAGCAGATCAACAATCTTCAATTGAAATCAATGATATGACCATTAACGAAAACTCTGCCTCGCGTCTTGAGGAAGTTTTAACTAAGCTCTTGACAATCTTTTCCTCACTCCTTCGTGTACCTGAGGAATCGATTGATGCTGATGCCCAACTCATCGAGATGGGCGCCGACTCGCTGATCCTCGTCTCCGGGGTGAACACCATCGAAAACGAGTTCGGACTCAAGCTTGAGATTCAACAACTTTTTGAGGAAGTCACCAGTCTTTCAGCAATAGCAGCCTACATTGTTACAAACACCAAAGCGCCCCGCGTCGATATTGAAACCAGTCCGCCTGGAATCACAGCCGTAGAAATCTCAGAAAACAAGAATATGAGGCCGTCGGCCCCGAGCCAGCCAGTTGAATTTGTTACGTCAGAATTCCCGGAAGTGTCAAAAGGAGACGGCTCTGATTTAGCTAAATTGATCGCGGCACAGACCCAACTCATGGCGCGACATCTTGAGCTGCTCCAGGGGGCTAACAGCGATACACAAAAGACAACACAACAAACAGTGGTTAGGTCAAAAAATGGACAGCTAAATACGCCCCCTGTATTCACCGCATCAGATTCATCGAATACCGACCGGTCATCCCCACTCCGAGCGCTGAATCAGCCAATAAGTAAAACCTCCTCTCTGACCACCGACCAGCAAAAACATATGGATCAGTTAATGGAGCGTTATCTTAACAAAACGACTGAATCGAAACGGCTCGCGCAGGCGTGCCGCTCGCAACTGGCTGATAGTCGTGCGAGCGTTGGTTTCCGATTTTCAACGAAAGAGGTGCTTTACCCGATAACCGGAACGGATTCGACCGGTTCTCGAATCATTGACGTTGATGGAAATGAATATGTCGATCTGACTATGGGCTTTGGCGTGCTTCTTTTTGGCAACAAGCCAAGCCATATGGATGGCGCTCTTGAAGCGGAACTGAGTCACGGATTCCAACTTGGACCCCGCAGTGTAGTGATGCATGAAGTAGCGTCCCTTTTCTGCGAGCTAACCCATAAAGAAAGAGTCGCGTTTACTAACTCTGGCACCGAAGCCGTGATGACCGCTCTACGATTAGCAAGAGCCGCGACAAAACGAGATAAGATTGTGATCTTCGAAGGCGCGTACAACGGTCACTCCGATGGCACCCTCGCGAAACGCGTAAAGGATCAAAATGGCGCCTGGCGTTCTGAACCTGTATCGCCGGGAATTCCAAAGAATGTGGCTAGTGACTGCATTGTTGCTGAATACGGCTCTGATGAAAGCCTGGAGATTATTCGCCAAGCGGCGGGTGAAATAGGCGCTGTACTTGTTGAACCGGTTCAGAGTCGAAATCTTGAACAACAGCCTATTGATTTTTTGCGCAAGTTGCGGGCGCTAACGCATGATCTCGATATTGCGCTCATATTTGATGAGATGATCACAGGATTCAGGGTCGATCCCGCGGGAGTCCAAGGCCTATGGGGTATCGAAGCTGATCTTGCGACATATGGAAAAATCCTGGGAGGTGGCACACCTATTGGTGCGGTTGCAGGGCGGTCGCGTTTTATGGACGGCATCGACGGTGGCATGTGGCAATATGGAGACGACTCCTATCCTAGCGCTCAAAGAACTTATTTTGGTGGCACCTTTTGTCAGCATCCAGTCTCAATGGCAGGCTGTCTCGCCACCCTTCGGGAATTAAAAACGCAGGGTCCTGAGTTGCAACAAAACTTAAACAACCGGATGGAAGAGTTTGCCAATCGAGTTAATAAATTTTTCGAAAGCGAATCGTTACAACTAAGAATTATCTTTTTTGGCTCGATATTTACATTTCGCGGACCCGGGAACCTAGAAGTCTTTTTCTATCACTTGCTGGAGAAAGGCGTTTATATCTGGGAATGGCGGGCTTGTTTCCTGTCAACGTCTCACACTGATGAAGATCTTGATCAAGTCTTCACCGCCATAAAGGATTCAATTATCGAGATGCGATCAGGAGGATTTTTTCCGCTCAGAGAAAAACCTCAAAAAAAAACACTTCCGATAGTCAATGAGCAAAAAGCTGCCCATCGTATTAATTTCAGTTTTTATTTTTTTGGGAATTACGATGCAAATTACTCAAAAGAAAAATATGATCTAATCATTGCCGCCTCGAAACATGGCGACGAACGGGGGTACGAAGCTGTCTGGCTTCCAGAGCGTCACTTTGATCGATTTGGTGGATTCTCACCGAATCCGTCTGTTTTAGCTGCCGCGCTCGCCCGCGAAACCACATCAATAAAGATTCGCGGAGGTAGCGTCGTCTTACCCCTGCACCACCCACTTCGAGTAGCCGAGGAATGGGCACTTGTTGATAACCTGTCTAATGGGCGCACCGGAATTGCTTTTGCAAGCGGATGGCATCCCAACGACTTTGCGCTCGCACCCGAAAATTTTGAACAAAACAAAGCCGTTACGTTCAAAAACATTGAAGTGGTTCGACAACTCTGGTCAGGGGAGTCAGCTACATTCGAAGACGGCACCGGCAAAAAAGTTGATCTCTCAATTTTCCCGCAACCCAGGCAACCTGCACTCCCTGGATGGCTTACCGTTGTCGGAAACCCTGAGACTTATGAAAAAGCGGCCGAGCTTGGACTCGGTATTCTCACGAATCTTCTTGGACAGTCTCTAGAAGAACTCGAGCAGAATTTATCCCTTTTCAAAAAGGCATGGCTAAGGCATGGACGGGACCCCAAGGACATTCAGATTGCAGTGTTATTGCATACCTATATTGAGGCCGATGCTAATCAAGCAATAGAGACAGCCCGGAAACCGCTATCCGATTATCTTTTAGCGAGTATGAAGCTTTTTCAAAAAATGGCTGGAGCCCTTCCTGATCATTTACGAGACATCGATAAAGTCAGCGAAAAAGATCGACTGTTTATCATCAATAAAGCCTTTGAGCGCTACATCTCTGAACGAGCCTTAATAGGCTCCCCCAGTAGTTGTGCTTCTATGGTTGAGCGACTAATCGCTTTGGGTGTCACAGAGATTGGATGCTTTTTAGACTTTGGTGTGGGTGATGAGCAAGTTCTTGGGAGTCTCTCAAGCATTGACCGACTCCGAAACCAATTCCAATCTCCGCGCGAGAATTTCACACCCAGCTCTGACGCCCAACGCCAGCTATGCCTGCTTTCCGCTCTTGACCATGAGGGCAACGCTGCATACATGGATCCCGCAATTATCGAATGGCGCGGTCCCCTAGACTCAAACCTACTGCAGACGATTCTTCAAGTGCTTGTGGATCGTCATGAGTCCCTTCGATCGAATATTGTTGAGAGCGGGACGCGTTTAGATATTCACGCCAATTATTCTGTTGATCTCGAGCAACATTCATTTGAGATTGAAGAAAATCCCGAGTCTGCTGCCGATCATTGGCTCAAAGCTGAACTTCGCAAGGGAGTTGATTTATCAAAGGACAGATTATTCAGGGTCGCAGCTTTAAGACTAAGAGAAGATGAATTCTTGCTTGCGTTCCTGAGTCATCACGCAATCACGGATGGCCCTTCGATGGGTATCCTCATTGAGGAGCTTGCCCAATGCTATAAATCCATGATCGATACGGGTCGACTGCCTGAACTTAAAAAAGCCAAGGACTTCAGCGCATATGTTTGGGAGCTGAATCAACAGCGAAACACACCAAAAATGAGGTCTTCAAGTAGTCACTGGCGCAACGCCCTTACGCCCCTCCCTGCGCCTTTGGATTTACCATTTGATTATCCCCGTCAAGAT
>Ga0315315_10002842_pt1 | contig 15828 bp, 12 predicted proteins | sample M140m3416metaG_FD_203699 | JGI IMG/M metagenome (GOLD analysis project Ga0315315, IMG submission 203699) | Ammonia-oxidizing marine archaeal communities from Monterey Bay, California, United States - M1 40m 3416 | ecosystem: Environmental > Aquatic > Marine > Intertidal zone | place: USA...
GCGATCACTTACCTGCCCAACAAATGCATCAGGAATTCCGGAGAGAATATATTGGTCTCCACAAACGTAAGTGTCCGGCACCGCAACACCGGCCTCATCGCGGACTCCAGCCACAGATTAAAGGCATCTCCATGAAACTGATCACACTCTTCACCGCAGGCTTGCTCTTCTTTGGCGAGGCACAGGCCAACCAAACCAGTCACACCCTGACAGAGGGTGAGACCGAGTGGGCCTTTGAATTTGGATGGGATGATGGAAGGGGCAAGAGCCACACCATCAACTTCAGCCTTCCAGCCGAGCGAATTTCCGCCGACCTGGCCGTCCCGCTTCAATTTCAAAAGCGCGAGGCCAACAAGGAAATCATGGCTGCCATCAACAAGTACGGTGACGAGAAGTCCGGTGTGAACCTCCAGGTCGAGGAGGACGACTCGGGGACTGTTCAAATCTCTGGCTCAGGCGAGACTGCCAAACTCAAGAAGGCGGTAAAGGGCATCAAGAAGGTCCAGAATGCTGCGCTGAAGAAGTACATGAAGCAGCATGGATTCACCAAACTTCGGGGCAAGATCATCCCGAATCACGCTCAACATGCATACCGCTACGGCGATGACCTCGTGCCGCTTGCTGATGCACTCGGCGCAAAAACCCTCAAGCGACGCGGCTATGCCAAGCGCGCACTGTCCTTCGTACAGACCATTCCCTATGAGAAAGGACGAGGAGGACGAGACAAGGGGTTTCGTCTGCCGATGTCATTGCTCGCGAAGAACCGTGGTGACTGCGACTCAAAGGCGACACTGTACCTGGCACTCCTCAAGGCGGCGCACCCAAGCCTCGACTCTGCCTTCATCTACATCAATGGTCATGCCTTCGTCGGACTGGGCCTAAAGCCTCGGGAAGGTGACATGACCTTCAATGCAGACGGTCGGACATGGGTCATCGCCGAGCCTGTCGGACCGGCGCTTGCTCCCCTCGGAGATGCTGACAAGAAGAGTAAGGAGAAGGCCCGCAAGGGGAAGATCAAGATCCGACGCGTCAAGGACGACTGAGGATCAGCCGACCCAGTGCCTGGCATTCCTGAACAGCCGCATCCAGGGCCCATCCTCAGCCCAGCTGGCTGGATGCCATGAATGCTGAACTGTACGGAAAGCACGCTCAGGATGAGGCATCATGATGGTTGCCCGCCCATCCTCTGAGGTGAAGGCAGTAAAGCCATTCGCTGAGCCGTTGGGGTTCTCTGGGTAGTGTGTCGTGGGCGCACCCTGAGGATCAATGTAGCGAAGTGCAGCGAGGGCTTGAGCTGCCGCCTCACTCTGAGGTGACGCAAACTCGGCTCGCCCCTCACCGTGGGCCACAGGAATGGGCATCTTGGAGCCCTCCATCCCCTTGAAGAAGATTGATGGAGATGCGATGACCTCGACCTGACTCAAGCGGGCCTCGAACTGCGCAGAGGTGTTCCGCACAAATCGCGGCCAGTGATCCGCACCCGGAATCAGCGGTGCAAGCTGACTGAGCATCTGGCAGCCATTGCAGACACCGAGCGAGAAGGTCTCTTGTCGCTGAAAGAAGGCCTTAAATTCGGCTCGTAGCGTCTCACTGAAGAGAATCGACTTGGCCCAGCCTCCGCCCGCACCGAGGACGTCGCCATACGAGAAGCCTCCGCAGGCCACAAGCCCTGTGAAGTCGCTCAAGCTGACCCGTCCCGTTCGGAGATCAGACATGTGAACATCGACGGCCTCAAAGCCAGCGCGGTCGAAGGCTGCTGCCATCTCAAGCTGACCATTGACCCCCTGCTCTCTCAGGATCGCCATGCGTGGACGGCTACTGTACTCCCCCAACTGCTCTGCAGGATCGAAGCTCAGGGATGCGGTCAGACCAGCGTTCTCAGGGTCGAGCAGACTCTCTCGTTCCTGCTGAGCACAGACCGGGTTGTCTCGAATCGCCTGGATGTGATGACTCGTTTCAGTCCAGTCTGCATACAGGCTGAATAGTTCTTCTTGTACAACCACATGGCCACCAGCAGAGACACGCAGTTGTTTATCAGACACTGGCCGTCCCAGTTGATGACTGATCCCACTGAGTTCGTGAGCCCTTAGAGTCGCATCCACTGCGATCAAATCTGCGACACGAACCTGAATTACTGCGCCGAGTTCCTCAGCGAACAGCGCCCGCAAAGGCTCGCTGTCGAGTCCACTCACGTCGACATCCAGACCACAGCGGCCGGCAAACGCCATCTCCGCGAGGGTCGCCCAGAGGCCACCATCTGACCGGTCATGGTAAGCCAGCAGCTTGTCGTCACCATTGAGTTCTTGAATGGCCGCAAAGAATCTCTTGAGCAGCTGGGGATCATCGAGATTAGGGCTCGTCTGACCCAGTTGGTCATAGACATAGCCGAGAGACGATGCACCCATACGGTTGCGGCCCGCACCCAGATCAATCAGCAGCAGTGCGGTGTCACCGCAGTCTGTGCGAAGCTGAGGAGTCAGCGTCTTCGAGGCATCGACCACCGGAGAAAAAGCGGTCACGACCAGGCTGAGCGGCGACGTGACTTGCTCTTCTGTTCCGTCCTGTTCCCACTTCGCCCGCATGGACATGGAGTCCTTCCCCACAGGAATGGCGATATCCAGCTGCGGACAGAGCTCCATACCAATGGCCTCGACGGTGTCATAGAGCTTCGCACCCTCACCGGGGTGACCGGCTGCTACCATCCAGTTCGCCGAGAGCTTGATGTCCCCGAGCTTGGCTATCGAGGCAGCAGCGATGTTTGTGATGGCCTCACCAATGGCCATACGACCGGAGGCGGCTGCATCCAGCAGCGCTACCGGAGTTCGCTCACCCATCGCCATCGCCTCGCCATGCAGGGTGTCGAAGCTCGAGGTCGTGACAGCCACATCCGCGACCGGCACCTGCCACGGCCCCACCATCTGATCCCGTGCCACCATGCCGGTGATGCTTCGATCACCGATGGTGATGAGAAACGACTTGCTTGCGACTGTTGGTAGGCGCAAGACGCGACGAACAGCATCTGTGAGGTTGATGCTGCTGAGGTCGATCTCAGTCTGTGGAACATCGTAGTGTTCCCCGGATTTATGCACCAGGGGAGGCTTACCGAGCAGCATCGACAGCGGCATATCAATGGGCTTGTTCTCGAAGTGCGTGTCGTTCAGAACAAGCTCATCCTCATCAGTTGTTCTACCGACAACCGCGTAAGGCGCGTTCTCCCGCTCACACATGGCAATGAAGCACGGCAGATTTTCATCCAGAATACCGATGACGTACCGTTCTTGGGCCTCACTGCACCAGATCTCCATCGGGCTCAGCTGGGGCTCAGCATTTGGAATATCGCGGAGCTGAAATATCCCGCCTCTCCCCGAGTCATGCACCAGCTCCGGGAATGCATTCGAGAGCCCGCCAGCACCCACATCATGAACACTCTCGATGGGATTGTCTGCACCGAGGGCGACGCACCGATCGATGACCTCCTGACAGCGACGCTCCATCTCTGGATTGGCTCGCTGTACGGATGCAAAGTCGAGGTCCTCTGACTGTGCACCCGATGTCATCGAGGAGGCTGAGCCACCGCCGAGGCCGATCAACATGGCAGGTCCACCCAGCGCCACAAGTGCTGCATTCGGCGGAAGAATCTTCTTGTCTACATGGTCAGGCCGTACGCTTCCGTACCCTCCAGCAAGCATGATGGGCTTGTGATAGCCGCGACGCTCGCGACCAGTGACACCGTCGACATCCTGATGGAAGGTCCTGAAGTAGCCCGTCAGGTTCGGCCGCCCGAACTCGTTGTTGAAGGCCGCTGCACCAATTGGGCCCTCAACCATGATCTGCTCAGGCGTTGCAAGCCTGGTGGGGTGGGGCCGTCCGTCCTCCCAAGGAAGTGGATTGGACGCCAACTGTAGGTCAGACACTGAGAAGCCGCAGAGTCCCGCCTTTGGCTTGCCGCCGCGTCCCGTAGCACCCTCATCGCGAATCTCTCCGCCAGAGCCAGTACTGGCCCCAGGATGTGGCGAAATGGCCGTCGGATGGTTGTGTGTCTCCACCTTTATGGCGATGTGAATAGGCTCTTGCTGCGCCCCGTACACCCGGTCGCTGCCAGTCGGCATGAAGCGTCCGGCTGGATAGCCCGCGATCACTGCAGCGTTGTCTGAGTACGCGCTCAAGACACCCTCTGGGCTCTCCGCGTGTGTGTTGCGAATCATCTTGAACAAGCTGAGTGTCTTCTCTTCACCGTCGATGGTCCAGCTGGCATTGAAGATCTTGTGACGACAGTGCTCGGAGTTGGCCTGCGAGAACATCAGGAGTTCAACATCCGTCGGATTCCGATCCAAGGCCCGATAGCCCACAGCCAGATAGTCGATCTCATCGGGACTCAGCGCGAGGCCGAGCTCCACGTTTGCAGCCATGAGTGCTTCGCGAGCATCCGCACCAAGTTCAATTCGACCCACGGGTGCTGGATCTGCTGTAGCAAAGAGCTGATGAGCACTGTCGATGGAGGTGATGACCGCCTGAGTCATCGGATCACAGACCTCAGCAATCAAGGCCTCTACCGGCCCAGATGTCCACAGCGCGATGCCTCGCTCTGCACGCTTTACACCTGCGATACCGCAGACGTGAATGATCTCCGTAGCCTTCGAAGACCACGGTGAGATTGTCCCAATGCGAGGGACGACAATCACATCAGGCGCGCGCTCAACTGTTGCACTCGAGACCTGCAGGAGTCGACCGAGGCGGCCGGTGTCCGCGCCGCTTAGACCGCCCTCGGTATCAATGAAGAATACCTCAGCGCTCTGGAGGTCATTGAGTCCCGCAGCGTCCTGGACCTTACGGCGCTGAAAAGACGTGAAAGCAGGCCCGCCATACAGATGCTGCATCCGATGCTCCATTCAAGAGGTGGCACCGTTAGCCCGTTCGGATTTTGAGTGCCTCCCGCAGAGTGTAAAACGTCCACAAGTCATGCTTAAAAATACACTCTTGCTGAGTCAGGATGGTACCCACACATCAATCTTGGCTGCAGATTCTCATGACGATACTGTCAGGCGATAATGAACCCGAACAACAGACTATGGCGGACACGAACGTGGCTGATGCTTGCGGCCACAATACTCAGCCTCATTGCCGCTGAGTGTGCTGCACGATGGGGTCTGCTGCACAGCAAGTCCAGCCGCCTCGGAGACCCGGCCGCATACTTTGACCCCCTGTGTGACGAAGACTACTGGCGTGCCTTACGGCGCGGGCGCTTCGGTGCCCACCTCCACCGAGTGGGCCCCAACGATCAAGACCCGCTGCTCGGCTGGATTCCAACCAAGAACAGTCTCGATGACGTGCTCGCTCTGGCCACACCTCACAGTCACCAAGCACAAAAGACTGTTGCCCTCTTTGGTGACTCCTACATCTTCGGCACAACAACGTCGGGGACCCGAATTTCTGATGTGTTGGCCGCTGCACGCCCGGACACAAGAGTCTTAAATTTTGGTGTCGGCGGATACGGCCTCGATCAAATTGTACTCCGTGTAGAGGATCGAGCGGCAGTACTGCAGCCTGGAGATCAGGTCATCATCGGCGTCATGACCACAGATATTGATCGTGCGATGCTGAAGGTCCGAGATGCCCCGAAGCCCTGGTTCTCTCTCGAAGAAGAAGGCTCGCTGAAGCTCCACCTCCCGCCACAGCAAGATTCAGTGGCGTGGTTCATGGACAACCCGGTTGAGGCCCACTCGCTGCTCTGGAGTCGTCTATCTCGCGCGATTCAGGTCCGCTCCGCCTCACCCGCGATCGGCCCAGAGTGTAAGACAGAACACAAGAAAGCACTCGCAAGCGCCATCTTTGATCGTCTCGAGAGCGTCTGCAGACAGTCTCAACTCTCCTGCCAGGTCCTGCTGCTGTATCGGCCTGTAGATCTAGAGTTCGGCAGCGGCTGGCGGGGTGCAGCAATCAGAGATGCCAGCCAACTGACAGTCCTCGACTCGGAACCGTGGTTCGTGAACTCCACAGTTGACTGGCGCGATCTCTACGGTGCGGACAGACACCCAAACGCCGAAGGCAATGCCAACATCGCAGCAGGACTCGATAGAAATCTGTGACCACCCAGGTCAGCCGCCGAGAATGAAAAACCTGCAAACCTGGTCCAGCAAGCTGGTCTGGCACTTTGCGCCAATCAACCGCATCAACGGGGAGGAAAAATACCGAGACCCATGTTAGTGCCGCTGAGCACACCGGAGAGTTCAAATGGGCGAAATGATCTACCACGGCAAGGTCAAGCAAGTCTGGAGTACAGACGATCCTGACATCATCGAATTTCGATACACAGACCAGATCTCAGTCTTTGATCAAATCATCCCCAGCCTGGTTCCTGGCAAGGGCGAGTCCCTCAATAGGACCAGTTGCCACTGGTTCAAGCTGGTAGAGGCCGCCGGTATCTGCGAGACCCACATCATCGAGATGAATGCTCCAGATCGCGTGCGTGCACGCCGCTTCGATGTCGTCCACGAACCTGGCGCCATCTCTCGAGACCGAGAGAACGTCTTTGTTCCCCTCGAGGTCATCTGCCGCCACTATCTCGCGGGCTCCGGCTGGCGTCGCTACAAGCGCGGCGAGGTCTCCGCAGAGGAGCTCGGCTTTGCACCGGGAACCGAGGTCACAGAGGGCATAAAGCTGCCTGAGCCGTACCTCGAGGTCTCTACCAAGTTCGAGAAATTCGACCGCCTACTAGATCGCGCTGAGGCGCTCGAGATCTCCAATCTCACCGGTGATGAGTTCGATGCCATTCTCGCCATCGTCCTTCGCGTAGATGAGATCATCGACCGCGAGGCCGCCAAGGCTGGACTCATTCATGTCGATGGAAAGAAAGAGTTCGCACTGGGCAAAGACCGCAAGCCCGTCCTGGTGGACTCTTTCGGTACTCTCGACGAAGATCGCTGGTGGGATGCAGCAGCGTACGCCAAGGGTGAGATTGTCCAGCTCTCTAAGGAGTTCGTCCGCGGACACTACATCGAGACCGGTCACCATGATGAGCTGTACCAAGCACGCAAGGATGGCACTGAAGAGCCAGCGATCCCTGCCCTTCCACAGTCGGTGATCGATCAGACTGCTACCCTCTATAGGGATATGTTTGAGCGACTCACAGGCGCTCAATTTTGAGCACGGCCTTCGATGCGCTGGGTGGCGAGCCCGGAATCCGCCAGCTGGTCGACAGGTTCTATGAGTTGATGGACACCCGCCCTGATGCGAGTGTCATCCGCGCGATGCATCCCGAGGATCTCAGCGAGAGCCGAGACAAGCTCTGCTGGTTTCTTGTGGGACGTCTGGGTGGTCCACCGATGTACGAAGAACGCATCGGACATCCTCGTCTTCGCGCAAGGCACAGCCCATTCGCTATCGACACAGCAGCGGTCGATGCGTGGATGGGCTGCATGGATCAGGCCCTAGAGGAACACGTCTCGGATCCTGCGCTCCGAGCCCTGCTCACCAAATTCCTGGGAGAGGTTGCACGGTTTATGCAAAACCGCTGACCAGCCGCTTCAACCTATTTGTACTTGAATTGCTAAAGCCTCTTTTGAGCTTGATTTTGAACGTGTCACGCTTCAGTCACGCTCGGGTGCGAACAGCGCGTTACCCGGTCGGCGAGGACACTATTACCATGGCCAAAACACTCTCTGACTTCATCACATATAAAGACACTAAGCTCGAGCGTAAGTACGCAAACAAGAAGATCCCAATAAACGAGCTTCTTGAGGCATACCTCTCTGAAAAGGTGGACTTTCACGGAGACGTGTACGAGATGCTTGCGCATCGTGAGGCACTCACCGATGAGGCCTTCTCCTCGGCGCTCTGGTCTCAATTGGGCTTTGTCGTAAACAGACTTCTGCCCGAGGTTCTTCTTCATACACAGCGCCAAGACAAGCGAATCGTCCGTGAGCACTACAACCGTGGAAATGACTTCTTCGAGTTTTTCCTCGGTCATCGTATGGTCTACACATCAGGCTTCTACCTGAACGGCGACGACTCGCTCGAGAAGGCTCAAGACCAGAAGATGCAGCTCATCTGCGAGAAGCTTCTGCTCGAGCCAAGTGATCGCTACATGGACATCGGCTCAGGCTGGGGCACGCTCGTCATGCACGCGGCACGTGAGTTCGGCGTCGACTCTACTGGGATCACAATCTCTGAAGAGCAAGCAAAGTACGCGACAGACCGTATCGAGAAGGCAGGGCTTGCGGACAAGGCTCGCATCAACGTCATGGACTACCGGGACATCCCGAAAGAGAAGTTCGACAAGATCTCCTGCGTCGAGATGGCCGAGCACGTGGGCTCACGAAACTTCCGCACCTACATGCACCAACTGTACGACCTTCTTGATGATGACGGACTGCTCTTCCTGCAGATGGCCGGACCCAAGGTCGATGGTCGCAAGGAGAACCTTGGCTTCGGACTCTTCATGGCCAAGTACATCTTCCCTGGCGCGGACGCTGCCCGAAAGCTCACCTGGATCTCTGACCACCTCGAGGCTGCTGGCTTCGAGATTCACTCGGTCGAGAACGTCGGTAATCACTACTCGGTGACACTCAAGCAGTGGTATGACAACTGGCTCTCGAACGAAGATGCCGTCATGGAAGCGTATGGAGAGTGGTGGTTCCGTCTGTGGAGCTTCTTCTTGGCATGGGCGAGCCAGGTGGCCAAGGAAGGTCAGTCCACATGCTTCCAGATTCTCTGCAACAAGAACACCCGAAAGCTCGATCGCAAGATGTTCTTCGGTGGCACAGAGCTTGGTGAGCGCAGCGACACCAGCACACTGGCCACAGCACACGAGCGCGCCGCGGCCCACTTCAAGCTGTAGCGTCCAACGAGACTAAAAGAGACCCACCAGTCAGGCTGATACTGCAGCGCGACTGGTGGGTCTCTCTTTGCCACCACAGCAATGTGCATCTTGGCGCGTTCCGCGGCGTAATCCCCGCAGCATCGGTTATGAGCGCACATGGCCTGGATACACACCGTCGATGAGAAAGATGCTGAGGGCACCCTCGCGAAGCACTACGCCAAGGCAGTTGGTAGAGCTGGAAAGGTTGCGGGTATCGTCAAGCTACACAGCAACGACGTCCCGACCCTTCGCGCCAGCATGAACCTCTACTTTGCGACCACCACCGCTGAGGACAACCCTCTCCCTCGGCAGACCAGAGAGCTGATCGCAACCATAGTGAGTCGGACCAATGACTGCTTCTACTGAACACTGTCTCACGGAGAGGCTCTCCGTTCCGCTGGTGCCACGCCAGAGTTTGTAGACGCAGTCGTCGCTGACTACCGCACCGCACCGATGAGTCACAAGCTCCGTGCGCTCCTCGACTGGTGTGTGTCGCTCACCTTGAAACCCTCCGCTCACACTGAAGCTGACATCTTAGGCCTGCGTAAGCACGGATGGAATGATGCCGAGATCAGCGCCGCTTGCTTCGTCACCAGCTACTTCAACTTCATCAACCGTGTGGCTGATGGGCTGGGTGTCGACCATGATGCAAACATGGATTTACATGCGCCACTCCCACCTTGCCCTTGGACAGCTTAGACGGCCAGTGGTTGCCACCTCACTGAAGGTTTCCCAACAACGGGTTTCCAATTCTAAATCGGTGATGGTACAGATATGAACCGATTTTTAAGGACCAATCGAAGCCCATGCGCCGCAAAAACCGAGTTTACTGGCTAGATCATGATCACTGGAGTTGTGGTCGACATCTTCCCGCAGGCGTGCTTCCTGCCTCGATCGAGCGCTGCTGGCTCTGTCCCAATAAGCGGCCACCCATGGCTGACAGGCCTGCACCGCCGGCAGGAGTAAAGCCCGGAACCATCCCTGGGCCCTCCAAGAAAAAGGCGCGGCGCCCCGCTAAACCCAAGATGGTTGTGGCCAAGAGTGCTGCGCGGACACCGCCAACCGCCGCGCCACCACCCAAGCGCACATCGACCCCAGTGGCAGTACAGAAATCCACGACCAAAAAGTCTGTGACGAAGGCGAGCAAGCCAGCTGTAAAGAAAGAGCGCCCCGCCACTCCCCCAAACGGTGACTCCGGTCAGTGTGCTTGGTACGAGTGTTCCGAGATTGCGCGCCCACGCTCCAAATACTGCTCGAGGAATTGCTCCAACAAGAATGCTCGAGCCCGTCACAAGGCGAGAAAGTAAATCATCTGCGAATGACAGAGACACGACCCAACAAGCTCCCAGGCTTGCTGCTCATCGGGACCATAGCTGCAGTCGCGACCCTCGTTGCACAAATACCGGCCCTGACGGCGCTGAAGATGAGCCCGCTGGTGGTGGGGATTCTAATCGGTGTCATCCTGGGAAATACGGTACGCGCAAAGGTTCCTCATGTGTGCGAGGAAGGCATCACCTTCAGCGCAAAGCGCATCCTGAAGCTGGCCATCATCCTCTACGGATTCCGGATTACCTTCGCCCAGATTGGAGACCTTGGCCTAAACGCTGTGATCCTTGATCTCCTGATGGTCGGCACCACCCTCGGGCTGGGCTCGCTAGTCGGCGTACGACTGCTGGGCATGGATAGGCCAACAGCCATCATGACTGCTGCAGGCTCCGCCATCTGCGGTGCAGCAGCCATTGTGGCCACCGAGCCCATCGTGAAGGCCGAGAACCATCAGACTGCTGCCGCAGTCGCCACCGTCGTGGTCTTCGGGACGCTCTCAATGTTTCTATACCCGCTGGCTTACAGGGCTGGGTGGATACCAATGGATGCTGAGGTATTCGGTGTGTACATCGGGGCGTCTATCCACGGCGTTGCACACGTTGTGGCGGCTGGAGAAGCCGTGGGACCCGAGACCGCAAGCACCGCGGTCATCGTGAAGGTCACTCGGGTTCTGATGCTGGCACCCACCCTCATCATCGTCGGCCTTCTTATCAATCGAGGCGCCCAGAATGCGGATGGCTCCAGACCCAAATTCGACATCCCATGGTTCGCCTTCGGCTTCATTGCTCTCGCGGGCTTTAATAGCCTCGACCTACTCCCAAAGGCTGTGGTCAATGGCCTCGTCACGCTTGATAAATTCCTGCTGACCATGGCCATGAGCGCGCTAGGCATCAACACGATCGCCAGCAAATTTAAAGGCATGGGTCTCGGGCCACTCTATCTCGCCGTCATCTTGTTTATCTGGCTCATCGTCGGCGGCTTTGTGCTGACCCAGCTGTTGATAACCTGAGCATCCTCAGCCTCCAGTCGCACGACCACCTGAGAGCTCACTGAGGGTGATCTGCGTGGTAGACACCGTCTCACCGGCGATGTTGATTAGCGCCATAGTGATGACTGGATCCGGCACACTCCAGTCAATGTCGAGGAGACCAAAGTGCTCCTCTGTGATGACCGGACCGAGCCGATTGTCGTTGTACTCAGTGGTCTGCCAGATCTGCGTGAGCCCGCTCGATGTGACGTCATACAGCGGGTAGTCGACGTGTGATGAGTCCAGCCTCGAGATCTCTCCCCAGTGAACATCACCGCTGAGGAAGACGACGCCGCTGGCCTCGGTCTGCTGTATCAGGCGCTCCATGCGTTCACGCTCACGGGGAAGATTATTCCAAGACTCAAATCCGTTGTAGCTGTGACCAAACTGGATCGATGTCACCACGATGCGGAGGTCTGCGGGTTGGCGAAGCTGAGCCTCGAGCCAGGCCCACTGAGCCTCCCCCAGCATGGTGATGCCGGGGTCATCATCTGGCTGATACTCCCGCTTGAACGGAAAGTCATAGGCCCGCTGCTTGATCTCTGGGTTTTCCTTCAGCGGCCCCCGAAACCATCGCGTGTCGAGGAGAATGACCTGGAGGCGTCGGCCTTTATCCTCGAAAGTATGCTGACCATAGATCCCTGGTCGTGACCAGCGTGGGCTATCCGCAGCCACCCCCCAGAACTTCAAAAATTCGGACTTTGATTCCTCCTTGCTGGACAGCTCACTGCCCGCATTGTTGAGTCCATAGTCGTGGTCATCCCAGGTCGAGAGGGTGGGCATCGCTGTACGAAGACGAATAAATTCTGGCTTGGCTGCGAGTCGCCTATATCGGCGACGCATCTTCATCGGCCGCTGAGTATCGGCGTAGATATTGTCGCCCAGGTACAGCATCAGATCCGGTCGTTTAGCGACTATGGAGTCGAGTATTGGCTGCTCCTTTGACTGCTTTGAGCAGGAGCCGAATGCAATACGGCTTGGCACACCGACAACGCTCTGGACGACACGTGCGGACTCCGGCGGGGTTGTGACCGCCTTCATACATCCCACAAGCATCAACAAGAGAACCATGACACCCTCCTAATCTGAGTGTCGCGGCAAAGATTACCGAACCCTGAGGACAGTGACACAATTTCCAAGTGTTGCGGTAGCCAGGTACACCATACCGAAGCGACTACACCATACAGATGGTGCTAAGCTCATTGGATGCCGACACTCCCTCTTCTTCTCAGTGCTTGCTTGAGCCTGGCAGGATGCAGCGACAAGCTCAGTCAAGGAGATCGGATCGCTCAAGAGGATGAAGACTCCGGCGCACCTATGCCTGTTCATCCACACAGCGTTGGGGTGGAGTGGACTCCGCTGTCCCCCACACCTGCTGGCGAATTTAACGCCATCTCCATCTCACCCAATGACCCCAGTCGGGTCTATGCAGGATCCGAGAAGTCTGGTCTGTTCATGTCGACCGCAGCCACACCGTCATTCTCTCGTGTCGGCACTACAGGCGGGGTCTCTCCACACATTCTTCAGCCCGTGGTCGAGGCGCCTGGTGAGCTCGGCGTGGTCATCATCAACTGCCTTCATGACCTGTGGTTGAGCACCAACGGTGGCATCACGACGAGCCCAATCCCGTGGCTCTCGGGCATCAACTCCGGCGTCATGTCGGTCGCTGCACTGCCTGGACTCTTCATTGTTGCGGAGGCAAACGGCAACTTGTGGACCAGCAGTGACCACTTCACGACGACTGACTTTGCCGGCTTTGTGGATCTGGGCGGAGGCAGTAAGGACTGGGAAGACGATGAGCCTGCAGTCTCTCTCGTCCCGATTGATGAAGATCTCTGGCTCATCTCCAGTCGTGGTGGGGGCGTCTGGCGCAGCGAGTCTCGCGGTTTGATGTGGGACCAGGTCATCACAAGCACGGTGGCCCATGACACACTCTCCGCTCAAGGAGACACGGCGGTCGTTGCCGTGCCTGATGGCATCTGGACCTCGTCAGACTCAGGCTCGACCTGGACACCGCTTTCAGACTCACCTGCCGACTGCACACGGCTTCGCCTTCACGATGAGACCATCGCCAGTGTGTGCAGCGGAGACCTCTGGGTGAGCCACGACCTCGGCGTGAGCTGGAACAGCCACTCATTCACGCAAGATGTCGAGGGCGTCGCCATCGACCCATCAGATCCGCTGCACATTGTGGTCGGCCTCCATGAGGCCATCGCATGGTCCATTGACGGCGGCGAAAACTTCGAGAGCACCAGCGAGGGTCTTGTGAACACCGACATGGCCCACTTCGCCGCGCACCCGACGGAGCCAGATACCATTCTCGCAGGCACTCAGTGTACCCGCGGCTTCTTTCGTTCCGACGATGCTGGAGAGAGCTGGAATCACATCGGGGATGCCGGCCACTATGTGATGGGCCTGCGCTTCTCAGCGAGCGATTCTGAGCGGGTGTACGGCTGCGATGGTGACTCTGTGTTTCGATCTGATGATGGCGGTGAGTCGCTCTTGGCTGTGACACCCATGCCCGAAGGTATCGTGCACCCCCACGGCATGTCCGTGCACCCTACTGACCCAGACACCCTGATTGTAGGAACCTCGGACCGCACTGCAGGCGATGGCTCCCTGTATGTCCCTCGCCTGATCCGCACATCGGATGCCGGTGTGAGCTGGCAGCCCATCGGAGACGGACTGCCCGACGGGGAGCTGGCCTATATTGCTGTCGCTTACCATCCATCTAATCCCCGCAATATCTGGGTTGGGGCCGGCCCTGGAGGTCTGCTACACGGTGGCTCAGAGACCGTTCCTGACGGTGTCGGACTGTATCGATCTTCTGACAATGGAGAGCACTTCGAGAAGGTGGATAGTATCGCTGCGGGAACCGGAATCCTCGACATCAGCTTCGATCCCAGGAGTCCCGAGCGGGTTCTCGTCGCAACGGGCGCAGGACTTCATCGAACCGACGACGGCGGCGAGACCTGGTCTGTCGTCACTGATGCCCCTGGTCCAGCCGTCGTTCGATGGCATCCAATATACGCGGACACTGTCCTCGGTGGACTCGGTCTCGAGGCCAGTGTGAGCATCGACGGTGGAGAGACGTGGAGTCAACTGGGAGCGCACGAGCCTCATGCACGACCCGCACCTCTACCTCTACCGGATGGTGCTGGCGCTGCATCGTCGAGTGGACTCTCTATCTCTGCCGATGGGGCGACTGTCTTCGTAGGTGGCGGTAGCGAGGGCGGACTGCGAGGCGCGCTGAGATTTGAGCTTCAGCATCCCGATACAGGTGATTCAGCGCGCTAGCCGCCGACGAACACCCAGCAGACCCATCGGGAAAAACAACCATGCGCTGCTGCTGCCGCAGCCGCCATCACTCGATGGCTGTGTGTCTTCTTCAACATCGTCCCACACATCGTTGCCGACCCGCTCAAACTCATCGATATCGCCATGAGCGAGCTCAGAGTCATCTCGCTCTTGTTGTGAGATCTGACCATCGGCGTCGCCATCTTCGAACAAAGCACTTCCGTCGATCAGTACCTCAACAAGCTCGTCATGAAGGGGGTGAGTCGAGTCCACCTCATCAGCAACCCACTCGCCCTCATCATCCAAGAACACCTCAAGCGGGAGCCAGCCTGGATACCCAAGCTCCAGAACTGTGGCGTCTCCATCAATCGTAAAGCCTTCCTCGGAGAAGGTGGCGACTTTCACTACATCCAGCGACACCCGCCCCCGATCATCGGGATCATCGGGACCATAGCTGGCCACCAGCTCGAGCTGTAGCGGGCTACTGAACTCCACCCAGTAGGAGCACCACGTCCCCGTCGGCACAGCGAAGGTGTCCGCGCCCATCAGATCGACTTCGGCACCGACCTCCGTAGCGTTCTTGAGCTCCTCACTGCAGCTGACCCAGGTCACACGCGACACCCCGACCCGCGCAGCTTGCACCTCGACCCCTTCGCCATCAGCAACCCGCATGGCGTTGTCTCCCGGGTTCCCCACAACGGTCCCAGCATCGGTGGCGGTGCCTGATCTACATCCAGCAGACAACACAACAAGAACGAACAATCTCAGCATCTTCATTCTCCAGAACCTCGACTCAGAGGAAAAGCCATCAAGTGAAACTGATAGACCCGCTCAGCCGGCGCCTCAGCGCCATCGCATAGCTCGAGGAGACGCTCAGCAAAGGTGTTAATTTCATCCTTGATCCGAGGGACCAGGCTCTCAGGAATACAGACGGTGACCCCGGTATAGTGTCGCTCGACAGCCTTGAAACCGCCGATACCTTCTCGTGCGCGATCGATCATTCCCTCGTGGTAATTGTGTACCGCCAGCCCCACGACCTCTCTGGGCGTGACCACGGCACCGTCGGCCTGTTCGATGCCGCCGTCCTGGTTCTTCACCAGCATCCCGAGCTCGAAGAGTGCGCTCAAGGCAGATCTCGCCCGAGGCACGGTGATCTTGGGGCGAAGCATGCCAGCAACCCACTCGGGATCATCCTGAAAGTCAGGCCGGGCCGCGAGCTCGCGAATGGCCGGATAGCTCCAGTCAGACAGATACCTAAAGCTGTCACCCTCGATCGCATGTGCAGCCTGAAACCTGCGCCTCGAAGAGATGCGCTCCCAGA
>Ga0315315_10002843_pt1 | contig 15822 bp, 12 predicted proteins | sample M140m3416metaG_FD_203699 | JGI IMG/M metagenome (GOLD analysis project Ga0315315, IMG submission 203699) | Ammonia-oxidizing marine archaeal communities from Monterey Bay, California, United States - M1 40m 3416 | ecosystem: Environmental > Aquatic > Marine > Intertidal zone | place: USA...
TGCAGTGATGGGTCGCCCTTATTGACGATGGCAGTCAGGGCTTCGATGACAGCGGGGGTAGATGGAAGCTGACCGATTGAGTCCACAATCGGTGCGCGGGCCTTGGAATGCTCATCGTCGATGCATGCGAGCAAGGCGGCCTCTGCCGCTGGCGTTCCATGCTTTCCGAGCAGTCGCGCAATCTCGGCACGAACACCCCAGAAGCTATCGTTCTTGAGCGCGCTGGCGAGCGCTGCTATCGCTCTGGGTGAGCCGTCTTTGACCAGGGCTTTGGCGGCGCGAATTCGGCCAACAACACCGTGGTCGTTCTTCAGTGAGTTGATGAGGAGCTTGCGAGAGCCCTCGACTGTCATGTTGGACAGAAAGCGGAAGCCGTGGTCGACCTCGACGCGGGAGGGCTCGCCCTCAACGGGGATGGCCCAAGTTCGGCTGCGCTCGGCGATGGGGAGGGTCACAGTCTGCTCACCGGCATCGGTGACCACGAGCAGGGTCAGCGGGAAGCGGTAGACCTCGGGTACATCATCGCCCTTCTGCTTCTGGGTCACGGTGACCTTGAGCAGGCCCTTGGTCCATCCAGTCTTTACGCTCAGAGCGGGGTGGCCGGGGCTGAGGATCCAGTCTTGGAAGAAGCCGTCGAGGTTGCGTCCGCTGGATTTCTCCATGGCCACCTGGAAGTCGCGGGTGTGAACTGTTGTGTGTGCGTTGGTGTGCAGGTAGTCCTTGACGCCGGCCCAGAATGCAGCCTCACCCAGGTGTGTTCGCAGGGTGTGCACGACCAGTGCAGCCTTCTCATACAGGTGCCGATCGAACATATCGATCGGCTCACGGAACTGGTAGCTGACGATGGGTCGCTTGTAGCGACTCGCGCACTCGGCCAGGTAGTTCTTGAGATCACCGTACAGGTGGTATTCTGCTTCATCTCGGCCGAGATCGTGGGTCTTCCAGAGAACCTCAGAGTAGGTCGCCCATGCCTCGTTGAGGTAGCCTTGAGACCAGTCTTGGCAGGTGAGCAGGTCGCCGAACCACTGGTGCGCAAGCTCGTGTGCAATCAGGTCCTCAGCATCCCAGTCGATCGCTGCGCGCTCATCGGTGAGACAGAGGTCGGTGAGGGTTGTCGCTGCGACATTCTCCATGCCTCCAAAGATGAAGTCATGGACCACAACCTGGTCGTAGCGGGGCCACGGATAGGGGTGGCCGTAGCGCTCCTCATAGAATTCGATCATGCGCGGCGTCTTTCCGAAGATCCGCTTGAAGTCCGCATCAGAGACACCCTCGGGAGCCAGGTACCGGACTGGGACGCCTGTGCTCTCCTCAGTGTAGATATCGAATGCGCCCACACAGACGGTGAAGAGGTAGGAGGGCATGGGCTTGGCCTGCTCCCACTTCCAGGTGTTGCCTTGGCGACCTGCAAAGCTACCGTTTCCGATGGCCTGCATGCCTGGAGGTACAGTGAAGGAGAGCGACCAGCCGCACTTGACGGACGGGTGGTCGACGCAAGGAAAGAAGAAGTGTGCGTCTTCATCTTGGCACTGGGACCACGACATATATGAGCGGTCGGGCTCTGCTTGCGTCGGACCGGTGAAGTAGAGGCCGCGGGTGGGCTTGCCGTGCCAGCGGACACGAACTTTCTCGCCGGCTGCTGCGACGCCATGGATGGTGAGCTTTCCGTCGGCATCGGACCACTCGAGGGTCTCACCCTGAGCATTCTCGATGGCATCGATGATCATGTCATCAAAGTCGAGGGTGACCTCGCCCAAACCGATGTTCAGTGGCCGAATGTCGAGGACTGCCTCGCCGATGAGGGTTCCGGCCTCGGGCTCAATAGTCAGAGACAGATCAATGTGTGTCAGCTCGAAGCCGATGTCTGGCGCATAGTGAGGGGTGATGCCCGGTTCAGCGAACTTTGGTGCTCCATCGAGAGCGAAGCCGTAGAAGGCGGCCTCAAGAGCGAGAGACTTGTCCGTAAGAAATTGATTGCTCATCATGGCCCCCTGGCTCGATCGGCGGCTATCGCAGTGACGGGTGTCGGGCCAGAGTCTGAGGGGAGAGGTCCACCTAAAATTGACTGATGCCTGCTCGTCGCGGAGGCATCAGTCGCCGAAGTGACTGCTCAGCAGGTTCAGCAGGCTGTGATCGTCGGTGTCTCCGGACAGTTCCCAGAACATGGCGCCACCCAAGCCGTTGGCGTCGATGTAGTCGAGCTTATGTCCGAGGCTCGTCTCGTCGTCAAAGGTGATGAAGACTCCCTCGGTCGGGTTGTAGATCCACGGGACCAGAGCCTCGTCGTCGACACCGTAGATCCATGTGGGATCAGTCATCAGTTCGAGGATGTGCCAGTAGTCGTAGACCCCGGCCTCCCAAGTCCCAGGCGCCAGGCCGGTTGCTGGCTGGTAGAGTCCGTCGGCAGTAGGGCTCACACCCGACCAGCCTCGACCATAGAAGCCCATGCCCAGCACGACCTTGTCTGCAGGGACACCGGCATCCAGGTAGGTCTGGATGGCGGCATCAACATTGTGTCCAGACTCATCATGCGGTGAACTGCTGGCCCCGTACATCGAAGAGTGGAGGTTGGTCTCGCTCTCCCAGCCGCCGTGGAAGTCGTAGGTCATCACGTTGATCCAGTCGAGTGATGGTGCGAGTCCCTCCAGATCCATGTAGGGGATGGTCGTTGGGCCGGCGGGGGCTGCGATCGTGAGCAGGTAGTCATCCCCGATGGAATCGAGTGCTATGCGGAACTCAGCCATCAGCAGTGAGTAGTTCTCGCGGTCGGCCTCGGTACCGGTCGTGAGTCCACCGTCGACGGGGTACTCCCAGTCGATGTCGATGCCGTCGAAGCCGTGGGTGAGCATGAAGTCCACACAGCTCTCCACCATCGCTGTCCGTCCGGATGCTGTAGCGGCAACGGATGAGAAGTTGTCTGATAGGGTCCAGCCACCGACGGAGATGAGTACTTTTAGATCGGGGTGCGTGATGTGGAGGTCTCGAAGCTTGGCGTAGGTTCCGCCCTCTCGCTCGAGGGCCGCCCAGGTGTCGTAGACGGCGCACTCCCCTGCTGGCGTGAGATCAGCGAAGGCGTAGTTGATGTGGGTCACCTTGTCTGCTGGGATGTCATCGACGTCGTAGTCTCGGTCGTAGATGCCCCACTCCGTGAAGTAGGCCACGATTCGTCCTGAACCCGCCGGCGGGGGCTCAGGTGCTCCAGTGTCGTCGCCTGCAGAGCCGGTGTCGTCGCCTGCAGAGCCGGTGTCGTCGCCTGCAGAGCCGGTGTCGTCGCCTGCAGAGCCGGTGTTGTCGCCTGCAGAGCCGGTGTCGTCTTCTGACTTATCGACATCGTCTGGCGCGATCGTGTCACCCTCTGCAGCATCTTTATCGGAGCTACAGGCGGTAAAAGAGAGGGCGAGGGCGAGTAATATGGGCTTCATGCTGGCTCCGGAAGAGCCAGAGTCTACCCTGATATTTGCCTGAACGCGGAGTGGTCAGAACTTCAAGCTTCGGCGGGTGCGTCTCTGGTGGTCGGGAGCAGCACATAGCCGCGCTCGAGATCACCCAGGAAGGCACAGTCTTCTGGCCCGCGGATGTTGAGATACGCCGCTGTGTATGCACAGAGGACAGCCTCGAGGCGCTCCTCGAGCTCACCGACACGACTTCCATTTGAGCTTGGCAGGTCTGCTTCGACGAGCTCGTCGAGTGCGCTGGAGTCGATCATGGGTGGGTAGGCGTCAGTGAGCATGGTGTCGATGTTCTCACGGTAGCGAGCGACTGCATCCTTGCGTGCTCCGACCGGTCCGGCCTTCAGGCGGATCGGACGATCTACACCGAACAACAGGACCTGTGTGGCCTGGTTGTAGGTCTCGACCACACGGTCGCCCTCGGCAGATGGATCGTGATCAAAGCCCATCCGCATCAGCGCGCGGCCGATGGTGCGTGGGTGTGATGCGTTCACGAGGTTGACCTGGTACTCATCGACCTGGTGCATCGAGAAGTGCTCATGCAGCTGTGCATCGCAGGGACGCTGTCCGCCCATGTTCTCAACGATGATGGGTGCGTTGACGGCCAAGGTGACGGTGTCACGGCCGCGGTTGCGGGCAATCCAGGAGAGGATGTCCTCATGGGCGCGCAGGGAACAGCTCGAGATCAGCTTGAGGCCGTCCTCATGTAGCTCCATGACGGCACCACCCGACGAATGGCGGGGTGCCCAGGCAAGGTCCAATCCAAGAAAACGGGGGGGGCGGGGTCGACGACTCACGTTCATTCCTTCCAGCGTCGCATCAATCCAGCGACGACTTGACCCAGGGCGGGTAACCGATTTCCACCAGAACGCGACAGTTCGACCAGTCCTTGGGTCACCTGACCGAGTGCTTCGTTGTACGGATACCACCACATCTCACGCTGCTTTGAGCGATCCACGATGATGGTTCTGGGCCGAGTCAGCTCATAAAGTGCAAAGCGTGAGTTTGTGACGCCATGCCCTGTGTCCTTCGTTCCGCCCCAGGCTGCGGATGCGAGCGCGCCGGAGAAGCTGTGGTTGTTGATGGTCACCACGCCGCAGTTGAATTGCTCAGCCAGCGACTGTCCAAAATCTACATTCTGAGTCCAGACTGATGTGGTCAGTCCGAAGTCGGTTGCGTTGACTAGGTCTGCGAGGTCCTCGACGCTGTCGAATGGGACAATCGGTAGGAGTGGTCCGAAGGTCTCCTCGGTCATGACTTGAGCATCTGCCGGGACATCGGTGAGCACGGTTGGCGGATGAAAGTAGCCGGGTCCGCACTCACCGCCGCCGGCCACGACCTTTGCGCCGCGTGTAATGGCGTCTGCAAGCTGTGCTTGGACGATGCTGAGTTGTTCGGCTGTGACCAGCGGTCCGACGTCGTCTCCTGGTCGCAGCGCAGATACCCGATCTTGTATGGCCTTGAGGAAGTCATCGTAGACTGTACGCTGCACAAAACAGCGCTCTACTGCGGCGCAGTTTTGGCCGGCAAAGCCGAACGCTGCCCAGGTGATGCCATGAGCTGCACGGTCGATGTTGGCATCCTCGAGGACGACGGCTGCATCCTTTCCGCCAAGCTCCAGTGAGCATGGGAGTCCACAGTGAGCAGCTTGGAGCTGCACGGTGCGTCCGGTACGGACACTCCCTGTAAAGAAGACAGTATCCAGCCCAGCGGTGACCACTGCCGCGCCCTGAGCTCCGGCTCCCTGGACCAGTGACACGAGGCCTGGCTCGAGGTGGGCATCAAAGAGGGATGCCAGCAGGGCTGAGACGCGTGGTGTGTGCTCAGAGGGCTTCCAGAGGACGGCGTTACCGGCCAAGACTGCAGGGATGATGGTCCGAAGCGGAATGGCGACCGGGAGATTCCAGGGCGTGATCAGGCCGACTAAACCCTTTGGGTCGAGGCGAACTCGACCGCGCTTCCCTGGGTAGTTGATTGGATTGAGGTCTACTGGGGTGGCTGTCAGCAGGTCATCGATGTTGCTGAGCCACCAGCCAAAGAGCTCGTGGTTGGCGACAATCTCTGCTGTCCATGCTTCACCTGCTGGGCGTCCACATTCTTCAGCAAGAAGGCCAGCGATGTCGTTGGCGTGCGCCAAGAAAGCTTGATGCAGTGCAGATACAGCGGCTTTTCTGTCTTTGAGATTCCGGTCGAACCAGAGCAATTGTGCGTCACAAGCGGCGCTCGCGAGTGTCGGCACTTGGGCTTCGGGGGTGACATCTACTGTGGTCACGGTCTCGCCAGTTCTCGGGTCGATACATCGAATCTGCTGATTCTCTATGAGGTTCATTCAGCGTGCCTTTAGTTGTCTGCCAGAGGTGTACAGCCAGGCCAGCATCCCTACACCGATGATTCCTTGTGCTGCGCCCACCATGTTCATTGCATTGATAATCGGTGACTGCTGAAGCTGGGCTGCGGTCCCCGCAACAAACTCAGCATGGGTCCCCACGGCCATGTAGCGGTCGAGGGAGAAGACCCACAGCCCGCCCCAGACGACGGCACCTGCAGAGAGCACTGTGACTGCACCAGCCAGCCCCCCTCGCTGTAGACATGCTGCGGTCAGGGTGTGACCTGAGAGTCCAGCGAGCACCAGAGAGATCGCGAAGACGGTGTGGACTGCGCCCATGTGTAGCTCAGTCGCTGGAATGAAGTACGACAGCATCCAGTCCGGGGAGTTGATCACAAACCAGGAGACTGAGATCCAGAAGAAGAGGGCGAACCCCACCGTTACCCACGCGCTGAGTCCAAAGAGGTTCGGCTTCTTGGCCACCAGGCGTCTGCGTGCCACGAGGGCGAACAGGCTGCCTGCTGTGAACAGGAACGGGGGATCGATAAGGAAAGTCTCGCACCTCCTGCAGCGCGTGCGTGAAGACCCCATAACAGGTGCGAAAGAGTTTTCGCAGCATGCGGGCGGAGCATGCGTAATCAAATTCCCAAAACCTAATGTGAATTCATGACCTACTGTTGTCATGTCAACCGTTTAGCAGTTTTGGCACGCGCATTGCATTGGTTGCCGGTGGCGCAGCACAAAGATTGCTGCGGGCTGAACCATCTGGTTCGGTCAGAAGAGAAACCCCCTTTGGGCACTGCCCAAAAATCATGGATTACCCAACCCAACTCAGGAGATCCTCATGAAGAACCTCTCGATTGCAGCCCTCGCGCTGATGTCAACCTCTGCCTTCGCTACCGACGCTCGCGTCGCTGCACACCAAGGTAACGCCGGTCTGTCCGACGACACCGCCTATCGCACATACTTCTCCCGTACCGACAACGGTAAGGACAGCATGTGGTTTGACCTTTCCAATATGCCAGGTGACGAGACCGGTGCGGGTGCTGGAAGCGGCATCCTCTCAGGTGCTTACAAGGCTGACGGTCGCTCAATGACCCTCGCTCAGTCAGCAGCTGGCTCTACAGCCATCGGCTACTACGCTGCAGACGGCGACACTGGTTACGCTGTGACTCTCGATGTCACGAGCAAGGACGCCATCAACATCGGTGGTGGCTACGGTATGACCAATGGCGACACCGACATGGCATTTGGCGGAAACATCGCCAAGACTGAGGATGGTCAGAACGTCACGGCTTCAGTTGCAAGCCGTACGCTCACCAAGAAGGAAGTCACTGCCTGGGGCGCTGACCTCGGCTACGTCGACAAGGGCGTCAACATCGATGCACGCTACGCCATGGGCTGGCGCTTCAAGACTGATCGCTCCAAGGCGTCTGTGACTCTTGGACCAAACGCGAACATCTTCAAGCCAGAAGAAGGCGACATGAGCATCGGTCTCACACTCGCTGAGTTCAACATTGCCGGTGAGTTCGCGCTCAACGACTGGTTTGGTCTCCGCGGCTCTGTAGTGTCAGGCCTCGACGCTGTTGTCCCAACGGGCGACGAGAAGTTCGACGTCATGACCACAGGCGTGAGCCCAATGTTCGGTGCTTCTCTCGACTTCGAGGGTGCTGACATCGACCTGGTCATCGACCCGAACAACGTGATGAACGGACCATACTTCTTGTCCGGTGCTTCTTCAGCGCCTGCCATGATGATGTCTGCTCGCTTCGACATCTGATCGACGCGACACAAAGAGAAAGGCTCACCCTTCGGGGTGGGCCTTTTTTTGTTTCTACACCCCGACTCAGTCGATCTACAGGCGGTCCGCCATCCAGGCGTCGATGGCGGTCCAGACGTGATCGGGTGCCTTCTTACCGAGGACGATGTCCAGGTGACCCCAGTGGGTGAGTCCGTCCCGATCATCGAGGATCTTGAGCTCGCGATCGCTTGAGCCTGAGCGATCAAAGGCGGCCTGACCCTCATGAGGAAACAGCATGCTGTCTCTGTCGCCCAGCATGATCAAGCACGGTGTCCTTGATTGGCGCCAGCCCGCGTCCCATGGCACGTCATCAGCATCAGACCAGCGCGCCATCTCCTGCCAGACTCTGACTGGAATGTAGTCGAAGCCTCTTCGCATGCGCTCTCGGGCGAGATCGGGCTCGACGCTCCCGGGCCACCAGCCGGCAATGGGCATACCGAAGGCTGCCAGATCGACCAGAGGGAAGAGTCTCGCGAGAATGCGACCTGTGAGCCCGGTGTGGACCTGAACATCGCCGATGTCGAGGCTCTGTGGAACTTTTTGAGTCAGCCGAACGATCCCGGGTATTAGCCAGCCGGCCTGGCCAAAGCGGTACAGTCCGCCGATGCCGATGACGCCCCGAGTCCGTGGTGTTGGCTGTCCTTCTGCGGTGGCTGCATAGGCAACGCTCGCACCCAGTGAGTGGCCAATCCAGTATCCAGGCTCTGGCATCGCAGCTGCGAGCCGGTTGAGATCAGCTGGATAGTCACTGAAGGTCGTGGCCTTGGTATTGCTTCGGCGCCGGCTGCGTCCATGTCCACGCAATTCGAGGTTCCAGACATCCCAGCCGCGTGCGGCGAGCCAGGCTGACATTGAGCGTGTCTCGGTGTGCCAGCTGAAGCGATTCTGTGCGAACCCATGAACGAGCACGACCGGCGGCCGAGTGGGGCCGTCTGGCAGGGTTGTTCTCTCAATGCTCAGCGGCTGCTCGCCCGGCAGCTCGAGGTCTTGAACCCGAAGTGTGTCGTGCTGTCCTTGGTGCAGATGAATCTGCTGAACATCGTCCGCATGAACGATGAATGGGTCGCCGACCCCTGTGGTCATCCGAGGGCTTCCTCGATCTGGGCCACGTTCTCGGCGTTGCCGATGAACAGCGGTGTCCTGGCATGCACACTCGACGGCTCGACCTCGAGGATTCTCTGCTGGCCGTCTGAGGCCGCACCACCTGCAGTCTCGACGATGTACGCCAGCGGGAAGGCCTCATAGAGCAGCCGAAGCTTGCCCTCAGGGTTCGAGGTGGTGGCTGGATACATAAAGACACCGCCCTTGATCAGGTTGCGGTGAAAGTCTGCGACGAGAGAGCCGATGTAGCGTGCTCGCCAGCCCTCTCCGGAACGCTTGAGCCCGTCGACAAAGTGTCGGAGACGCTCGTCCCAGCTGTAGGCGTAGGCTTCGTTTACCGAGTAGGTCTTGGCACTCGGCTCGAGTCGAATGTCTGGATGGCTGAGGAAGAACTCGCCCACCACAGGGTCGAGCGTGAAGCCATTGACCTGACCATCGACGGCCAAGACCATCACCGTGCCGGAGCCATAGACCACGTAGCCGGCGGCGACGACCTCGGTGCCTGGCTGAAGAATGTCTTCATCACTGGCGACGGTTCCTTCTTCGGTGCGTCGCTTGAAGATGCCAAAAATGGTGCCGATGGTTGCGTTGACATCAATGTTTGATGAGCCATCCAGCGGATCCATGCAGAAAATATAGCGACCAGAGTGGAAGCGCTCGGGGGTGAGTGTGGCGTCCTCATCTTCTTCGGAGAGGATGGCTGCACACACACCAGGATGCTCCAGAGCGCGCTTGAATGTCTCGTTTGCATACATGTCGAGTTTCTGGACAAACTCCCCCTGGACGTTCATCTCGCCAGTTGCGCCGAGCATGCCAGCGAGACCTGCGCGGTTCACGCGAGCAGAGACCAGGCGGCTCGCCAGGGCGACCTGCATGAGCATCGTCGCAAACTGCCCAGTGGCGTCCGCGTGCTCCTTTGTGGTCTCGAAGATGAACCGGTCGAGGGTTGTGCCCTCTTCAAATTGCCGCTGCATGATCGCCTCCACGGGGTTGGACGGCCTAACCCGGTGCCGGCTTGCCCGCAGACCGCTATGATGCATCACAAAGGTGTTTGTGTCCCGACTGCTCTCCATGACCCTGATCTTTGCCCTCGGATGTCTGCCGCCCCCGCGCGCGTGGCCCGGTCCGGCTGAAAGTAATGCTGATGCTGATGCTGATGCTGATGCTGATGCTGACGCTGACGCTGACGATACCGCCAATACTGGGCCTGAGTGTTCCTCAATAGTGTTCGATGCCGATGGATTCCTCACGATCGGTGCGAGTGACGTCTTGGGCGGTGCGCTGTACACCACTCAGAGCTTCACGGCTGAGCTGTGGGCGTGGTTCTCCGATGTCGACCTGACTCAGGGCTACACCTTGGTGGCTCTGGGCACCGACCGCTCATGGTCGATGGGCGTGGACACCGGCAATCTGGTCTTTCGTGTAGGCTCCAGCGCTGTGGTGGCTCCGGCCCCGACGGTGGGCTGGAATCACATCGGTGTGGTCAAGGATCACGAGCTCGCGGAGATCAGGATGTACCTGAACGGCGAGCTGCATGGGGACGTGGTTTCAGCCGTCGAGACGCTTCCTACCCCGGACGAGGAGTCTCTCTGGCTGGCGCGCTCAGCCGATGACGCAGCGAGCTGGCCAAGTGCTATTGATGAACTCAGGTTTGCGTCTGAGGTCATGCACACTGGCATGTCCACGGAGATAGCCAGCGAGGAGGACACCGCGGGATGGGCTGGTGTGTGGCACTTCAACGATCTCAGCAATGTCCTGACGGGTGGCCAGGCCGTTGGTGATGGCTACGAGATTGTTGATTCTTGTCCTCAGCGGTAGCCTCAGCCCTTGGGCTGTGGCGGGACCACTCTCAGTTTCTCTGCTCTTGCCTGGTCATACTGTGTCTGACTCAGGCTGCCCCGGCGTCGCATTCGAGCCAGCACTTCATTGACACGGCTGATTGGCACTTTGCCTGTGGTGCTGATCTTTTCGTGCCACATCCGTGGAGCGGGCAGGATTGATGCCAGAAATGCCGCCTCTCTCGGGGTCAGTCTGTCTGGAGTCTTCAGAAACCATGCATCCGCAGCATCTCTGATGCCCCAGATGCCGGGTCCGAATTCCACCACATTGAGGTAGAGGGTCAGGATCGCATCCTTGCTCATTCTGTCTTCGAGGCTGAGGGCGAGGATCAGCTCTCTCAGCTTTCTCAGCAACGTTCGCCGGCCGTCCAGAAAGAGGTTCTTGGCGAGCTGTTGGGTGATGGTGCTGCCGCCTCGCATGCGCTCATCAGACTTGGCGTTGGCGAGGGACTCCTGAATGGCGACCAGATCGAAGCCAGGGTGAGAGAGAAAGCGGATGTCCTCTGAGGCAATCACAGCATCAGGCATCCATCCTGCACTGGCCTTGTTGATCCATCCGGAGGTTCTGGGTCCTGTCATGTGGTGGACTGGGGCCGCATCATCATCACGCTTTGTCGTCCAGCGGATGACCTGACCACTGTGGGAGTCTGGAAGTGCGCCGTTTACGCTGAGGTCTCTCGCGCCAGGCTCAAAGCGCATGGCCAGTGATGGGCCGGTGATTGCCGCAGTCAGGCCCACCTCACCACGAATGACGGCGTGCTTGGCCTCAGGGATTTGGTCGTCGAACAGCGCCACGACATCCGATAAAGGGGTCAGGGGTACCCTTATGTCGAGCGCATAGCTGTCGGGCTTGGCGATGCCGGTAGCAGTCCACTTTACTTCGCCCAGGCTGCCCTCTGCCGCGAGCTCTCCGGTCTTCTGATCCCAGACACCACGAGCCTTCATTGGGTTCTGAGGCATCCGGGCTCTGGCGATGAATGGGTGGTCTGGCTGGGCCTTGGGAAAGTCGAGCTCGAAAGACATTCGCTTGCCGATCGAGAAGTTGAGTCGGCCCGCGCCATAGACCTGGTCGTGGGGGAAGTCGCCATGAACCCAGCCGCTCATCAGGGTCTCAGGCTTTTGGTGCCAGGTGGCATGAATCTCGGTCTGTCCATCGCTCAGTGTCAGTTTGGGGTAGACCTGACCCGAAAGACTGTGGGTCAGGATGTCGTCTGCCCAGAGCAGCTGAGTGCCAGACACCTCGAGGGTGTAGGGTGGTCGCCAGCCCCGCGGCTTGGTCTGTCCCTTCCCGCTGTCGTCATGGAGCCACTGCTCGAGGTCGATTGCTGGGCTGTCGACCATCACCCGTGTGGGCCAGCCGAGCGAGATCGAGAGGCTCTTTGCCTCGAGACCCGGCCCTGAGATCTCTGTCCACGTCCAGTCTCTTGGTCCGATGGTGCGCGCACTCCAGCTGAGCTTGTGGCGCTCGAGTCGTTGCTCTACGAGTCCAATGCCTGTCTGAAGTGCCGCAGCAACTGCAGCACATGTTCCGCCTGTGACGGCCGCCAGGAGCAGGAGTCGTCTCAACTCCGTACCTCGCGCCTCAGGTCAGCCATGCTTGTGTTGGCTGAGTGCTCGAGCTTGAGCTGCATCTGTGCGACCAGCTGTCGGCCCGGCCCCTCAGTCATCCACTTGGGTGCCGCCAGGCTCTGCCACGCGCGGAGCACCTCACCAGCAGAGATGTCATCTGGCTTGTGGGTCGGCAGCCAGCGGTTGGGTGTGTCTTGCTGAACCACTCCGGCATCCTCCAGGACCTCGAGGGCTGCCTCGGTGTGGTGCCGTGGCACGCCGGCTACGTCAGCGATGCGGGCGACACTCGCGGCCGACTCTGAGCTCGCCTCGTACAGTGCCAGCAGGACACCGACGGCGAACAGACCGTCGGGGCGTCGCCTGAGTGCGTGTGGATCCGCAGCCCGCTCACGCTGGACATCGAGGAGCTGACTGCCCTTGTCCATGACGTAGGAGAGCTCGACGCCCATCAGTACGACGAGCCACACAAAATTGAGCCAGATGAGGAAGACAGGCACAAAGGCAACAGACCCATAGAGTCTGGCCATGCTGTCTCGGGTTCCGAGCAGGTCGGTGTACAGGGTGAAGCCACTCTTGGCGCCCTCGAAGAGTGCAGCAGAGACCAGTCCGCCAATGATGGCGGAGCGCCACTGCACGGGGGTGTTCGGCAGGTACTTGATGGCGAGCACGAAGGCTAAAGAGGTCATCAGCCAGGGCACCACGTAGCCAAAGGTCGTGGCGGTGTCGGGCAGCTGTGCGCTGACCACGACTCCTGTTGCGACAATAAGCGGGGCGATCAAGACCGAGAGGTTGAAGAGCGCAAAGCGCCAGAACCAGCTGCGGTGCAGACGGGTTGAGAAGATGTCATTGAAGGCCAGTTCGACCTGGAAATAGATCTGGCTGGTGATGGCCATCAGTCCCAGGACACCGATTCCTCCCACTGTGCGGAGGTCGACTTGGCTGAGCATGCTCTCCACCACTGCGGTGATCTCGGCGCCCACGGAGTCGGAGAGGACGGTCTCGTACAGGAGTCCTCTCACACCATCGACCGTGGCCTGTGTCAGCCCGAGCTCACCGGTCAAGGCGAAGGCCAGCACGAGCAGGGGAACGGAGCCCACGGCAGTCCAGTACGCCAAGGTCGCCGAGCGCACGTGGAGCCTGTCTCGAGCAGTCTGCTGGGTGACGATCACTGTGAGGTGAACGATGTTCAGCAGTCGCTGGGCCCACCATGTGTCGAACAACGGCAATTCACCTGCGGAGGCTTTGCGGTAGATACGGGCGAGATATCGCTTCATCAAGCACAGCGTATCGCACCGGCTGTGTTAGGCCCGGTCCATGATTCAGGTTGTCAGCGAAGTCGGCCGTTTGCGGTCCGTTATCATTCATCCTCCGGGCCCGGCCTTGGAGCGCATGTTGCCGGAACACATTGAGCCCAGCAGCCCAAGCTACCTCCTCTTTGATGATCTGGTGGATGTGAGGGCGGCGGCAGATGAGCACGAGCAACTGTGCGATGTCTTGGCTTCCGTCGCGGACGTGATTCAGTTTCAGGATCTCTTGTCAGAGACCCTGGCTGACGGCGCTCGAGCGCGCACCCTCTGCCGAGACGTAGCGCACCACGAGGGGCTCTCTGGGGCTCAGCAGTCCAAGCTTGAGTCGCTCTCACCCGCTGAGCTGGCGGCATCTCTGGTGGTGGGTACGGTCGGAGGCACGGTCTCTGGTGAGCCCTTGTTTGCCCCAGCACCCAACTTGATCTTCACCCGTGACCTTGCTGCTGTTGTGGGCAAGACGATTGTGGTCGGGAACGCCAACAAGGCTGCACGCCGGCGCGAGACCATGCTGGCTTGGACGGTCTTTGAGGGGAACAAGCGCTTTTCTGAGGCTGGAATTGCACGGAGCTCTACTCGTGTTCATGAGGCCGGCGGCTCTGCCCCCCTGACGATTGAGGGTGGTGATGTGCTGGTCGTGTCGCCAGGGCTTGCTGTGATTGGCGCCTCTGAGCGCACGAGCTGGGCGATGATCATTCGCCTGGCCACTGAGCTTCTCGAGGGTGGGTTGGCGCAGGTTTTGGTGGTCGAGATGCCCAAGCAGCGAAGCTCGATGCACCTGGACACTGTCTTCACCATGACCGATCGCGATGCCTGCGTGGTCTATCCACCGCTGCTTGAGTCTGGTGGTCCAGAAGAGGCGAAGGTCTTGAGCATTCGACGTGCTGATGGTCACACGATCGTAGAAGACCTCGACCAGGATCTCATCTCGGCGTTTCGGTCTGCGGGTCACCCGCTCAATGCTGTGCAGTGCGGAGGCGGGCACCCGATTCATGCACGTCGTGAGCAGTGGACGGACGGTGCAAACTATGTAGCGCTCGGTCCGGGTGTCGTTGTTGGCTATGCCCGCAATCATCGAACTGCGGTGGCCATGGGTGAGGCTGGCTTTGAGATTCTCAGTCCGTCTGGCTACCTCGCGATGCTGGGTGCAGACTTTGGTGGCGATGTTGATGCGCTCTTTGAGAGCGGTCGACGCATAGCGGTTCATCTTGTGGGCAGCGAGCTCTCTCGTGGGCGCGGTGGGCCACGGTGCTTGACCTGTCCTGTCTGGAGAGCACCGTGAGCAAGAAGCTGACCCACCTCGACGCGAACGGTCGGCCACGGATGGTCGATGTGAGCGCCAAGCCGTCTACTCAGCGTGTGGCGCGAGCGGAGGCGTGGGTTCGCATGTCACCTGAGGCGCTCGAGGCGATCACGACGGGTGCGGTGAAGAAGGGTGATGTCACGCGCATCGCTGAGCTGGCCGGCATTCAGGGTGCAAAGCGGACGAGTGATCTGATCCCCTTGTGTCATCCGCTGCCCATCGATGCGGTCGAGGTGACTGTGGCCGCGGAGGCGGGTGCCATCCACATCGAGGCCACGGTCTCGGCCTTCTGGCGCACGGGTGTAGAGATGGAGGCGCTGGCTGCGGTCAATGCTGCGGCGCTGACTGTCTATGACATGACCAAGGCGATCGATCGCGGCATGGTCATTGACGGTGTGCGTTTATTGGAGAAGCACGGGGGCCGATCCGGCAGCTGGACAGCCCCAAAGCAGTGACAAACCCAAGACAGCAGTTGACCCTGAGGGGGTACTGGGGCTAACTTCCTGGCAGATGCACCCTTTATATCTGGGTGAACCGCGCGGATGCCGCGCTCAGAAAGTCTCATTGGAGGACGCTATGCGTCTCGGTCTGTACCTCACACTCATCGTTTCAGTGCTCACGGGTTGTTCTGAGAACACCTTCTTCAAGGATCAGGAAAACCCTGATGGAGAAGAGCCGGGCTCTATTCTTGGACGCGTCTGTGACCCCTCAGGTCGTCACTGGCTTCCTGATGCGATGGCCTATGCCAACTTGATCGATGGCTCAGGCAAGCTCTACGACACCCGCAAGTCCTACACCGACAGAGACGGCTACTTCTTGCTGGACAACATGCCTGCTGGGTCGACCTACACGGTCTACGTACAGTTTGGTGATGAGATCCTCGAGACTCATGCCATCGAGGTAAGCGGCGGTGAGGAAGTCGTGATTGAGGAGCCGGACTGCTTTGATCCGCTCGAGCTTGATGTTGCGGTCATCACGGGTGACTACGATGAGTTCCAGGACGTGCTGAGCCACATGGGCTTTGCGAACTACGAGGTCGTCGACGGTCTGCACGCAGCAGAGATGGCGGGCTTCCTGATGGATCTCGACAAGATGCTTCTTTACGATGTGATCGTCTTCAATGGCGGACAC
>Ga0315315_10002848_pt1 | contig 15814 bp, 15 predicted proteins | sample M140m3416metaG_FD_203699 | JGI IMG/M metagenome (GOLD analysis project Ga0315315, IMG submission 203699) | Ammonia-oxidizing marine archaeal communities from Monterey Bay, California, United States - M1 40m 3416 | ecosystem: Environmental > Aquatic > Marine > Intertidal zone | place: USA...
AGCACTCGTTGGATTTGCAGGGCCTCGAGTTGTCCACGCCACCTGTAAGATTGAACTTCCCGATGGATTTCAAACCAGCGAATTCTTATTGAAACATGGATTCGTCGATCGCGTCATCCACCGCCGACAGCTGCGATCGGAAGTCGCACGCATCATTGACTATTGTTCGCGTTAGCAGGCAAGATCTGTACCGGCGCAAATACTCGGCAGTAAGCTTCCCATGAGCCTGTTAGATAAGAAACGAACAAAACGAAAACCGCTGAAACAGTTTGATATCACCAAACGCTTCAACATGATGGGGCGGGTTGGCCAGGGCAGCATGTCCAAGGTGTGGAAGGCAGAAGACGTTAAGTCTCACAAACGTGTAGCTGTGAAGGTACTGGACAAGGAAAAGACCAACCGTTTCGAAACGCGTTTTGCGGGGCTCAATAAACCAACCGAAGGTGAAATCGCACTATCACTGATTCATCCCAATATTGTGAAGACTCTGGAAGTTGCCAGGACAACTGACGACGAGACTTTTCTGGTGATGGAATACATAGACGGATCGGGCTTAAGTCTGCTTGTGGATCTTCAGGGAGACCGGATGAAGCGACACCGGCTGAAGTTCATGATCCAGATCGGTGACGCTCTCAGTTACTTGCATGAGCTGGGCTGGATTCACCGTGACCTGTGTCCTCGCAATGTGCTGGTTAATGAAGACAACCAGATTAAGCTCATTGACTTTGGGCTGGTTGTGCCAAACACCGCCGATTTCTGCAAGCCAGGCAACCGCACTGGCACAGCAAACTACATGGCCCCGGAACTCATTCTCAGGCGGCCAACCGATCAGCGACTGGACATTTTTTCTTACGCTGTTAGCTGCTTCGAGATGTATACAAAGCGGTATCCATGGGACGCCGCTATGACTCTGGATGCCGTGATGCAGCACATTAATCAGCCGCCTCTTGAAATCACGAAGGTTGAACCAAAGATTGACAAGCAGATTGCAGAGACCATCATGAAGGGCCTCGAGCGCAATCCTGACAATCGGTGGCAGACAGTGGCCGAAATGGTAAGGCAGCTGCGTCAGGCAGAAGCTCGTCTCGTGAAGACATCTTTGGCAGTCATGGCCAGAAGCAAGGCCGCTGGTTCGAACAAGCAAAAATAAAAAGCAGCACAAGGCTTCGACCAGCTGACAACGCAATTTATTGAGCCACATGGACCGGAGTTCTAGCTCGGTTTCCTATTCCCCGATTTCCCGTTTTTGTTCCGCATCTATTTTTCTCAGCAGCAAATTTATGTCCAGCGATGTTTCCGAAACGACTCCTCCCGAATCAGATCCGGCTCCTGACCTGGGTTTCGATATAGAATCACCGGTGGCACCACGCGAAGACGGTGTCTATGCCACCAGTCTGGACAATGCTGTTTCCGCTGCAAGGTGCGCTGACGAGATGAGAGCTCAGGACATTGTGGTTCTGGACCTCACGGCACTCACTGCTATCGTGGATTTCTTTGTGATTGCCACGGCCACGAATCAGCGTCAAATGCACGCCATTGCAGACGAGGTCAATGTCTTGCTGAAACGAGACCGTGGTAACGCTCGCTTGAATGTAGAAGGCTACCGCACCGAAAGCAACTGGTTGCTCACAGACTACGGGGATGTCGTTGTGCATGTGTTTACAGCGCCCGGTCGAGAACTCTACGACCTGGAACAGCTGTGGGCGGATGCTCCGCGAATCAAGTGGAATCCGACGGCCGATGAAGCTGCTGCTCCAAACGTCGATTCAACTACAAACACATAAGTGACGCAAAGCGACAAGGGCGCAGCCCCACAAAAAGCGGACTGCCATCGCTGCACGTCTTTGCGGCCCTGTCACCGTGCGACCAATTGCGACAGGAGGCCGCCTCACATTCCAGAGACATGCACGCACCCTTTCAATCATTCAGCTGGAGATGAACTTCAACGGGTATCATTTGAGTCGGTAGACTTCCAGAAGCTGCGCACGCTCTTCGCCATAATGCTCCAGAAGCCACTGCGGACTGAACAGGTTGTAGAGTACAATATCGCTGGCTGCATACGACACATCGCCCACGTGCTCAAACCGTTGTTCAATATCAACCCAGTCGTACATGAAACCCGGTGTTCGCAGCGCGTTCGGCCCAAACACCATAAAGGTTGGCAGAGCCTTTCCATGGAACGTTGCCGCAGAAAAAAGCAGGTCCTGAACTGGGCCACAGGAAATCCCCTCCTGATCCAGATGATAGAGTACGGACGGCTCACCAAATGCATAGACCACAAATTCCGGGTCGGCAGTGGAACTGAAGTCTACAGATTGCTCAACCCCCGCTGCCCTGCGACACAATGAAGCCACTCCCAATGACGCATCGCGCAGGCCCAGTCGAGTGTCATGGATAGTGGAACGAGAAAGATCAGAACCACCCAGTGCCCAGCCCCCCAGACAGACTGACGTCAGGACCAATCCGGCAATCAGCACCTGCATTACCGACAGTTGCGATTCTTTGCCCGAGGTCGCACTGCGGCGACCAACGCTGATACAGGCTTCCATCCACCATCCGATTCCTGCAGCACTGGCAATCCACATCACAGCCACTAGCGGCAGTAGAAGTCGGGGATAGGGTGTGTAGGTTGGAATATTGAGCAACAATCCACAGAGCCATGCCAGAACAACAGACGCTGCAAGTTGAGGATCGACTCGCGGCGAGGCGTAATGATCTGGCTTGTCGTAACTCGCGAGGGTCCCCGGCTGAAGGTGCCTTACCGTAATGGCATCTTTTGATTCATCCTTCAGCACCGACAATACAGGCCAAAGAAAGATCCCTGCCAAACCACCGAATGCCAACGCGGCCAGAACTCCAAAAGATCCAATCGCCAACATAGCAATGCAGAGGACAATGGCTGCCCCAATGAATCGAGTGAGCAGTCCCGGGGTAATTCCAGTGCCCGGTACCGAGATCTGGTTCCACGTGGAACGTCGAGCTTCATACCAGCGGTATGATCCGGCGAATGCAACACCGATAGCAATCGCTAACGCGGACAGCCAACTATCAGTGAACGAATACCAGGTAATTTGTGTGACGAGGTTTTCCTGCCATGCGGTCCACTCATTACGATAGGAATCGTGGTTCGCTGACACCGCCTCGTATCCCCCGACATCCTGCAACCACCAGAGCCAGGGAGCCCATATAACAACAGCAGTGGCAGCCATAACTGCGTTGAGCGCGAGCAGTCGTCCAAGCCCCAAAGTCCGACGTCCGCCAAGCACCCACCAGAACAACGAACCGCTGCTGATGATCGCCAGTGGGAGCCAGCCAGTGTATTTCATCCACCACGCACATCCACAGGCCAATCCGGCAAACAGCATCGTCTTATGACTTCGTCGATCAATTCCCACGACTCCCAGCCACACGGCAAGAACAATCCACATGAGAGTTGGTGCGTCGGTCATCGCCATTCTGGAGTACAGAATATGGAAGTCACTGAGTGCCGCAACGAACACGACCAGCAGGCCAGCTACCATTCCAAACGATGCTCGAGTGAATCCCCAAGCGAGGAGAACGGTGAGTCCGCCCATCAGAACGCCAGGCAGAAAAGGACCTATTTCAGGCCCCGCCACCGCCGCAGATACTCCAACGAGGGTCGGCAGGACTGGCGGAGCATACAAATGACGGGCTGGATAAGCTCCATCATTCAGATCCTGATACCAAACCGTGGAACTGTAAACACCTTCATCAAAGTGCTCCACTGCCAGTTGGTCCAGCTCGGTAGTCCTCAGGAAGACTGCCAGGACGAAAGCACCGGCAACCAGTATGAGTTCACATTTCGATAACTGCTGTTTCATCTGATCCTGCGTGCTTCGGTTGAGTTCCACGTGAAACGCCACTGGCTCCACTGAGTCTCAAGCCTTGGAAGACTAGCCGACTGACCACAGATTGCACGGTCGATTCTTGAGTATCCGCGCAAGCCGTCTATGATACAGGCTGTGGACTTCACAGATTCCCTATGAATGCTACGCCACACACGATCTCAGGCAACCACTCACAGAAAATAATCCGATGACTGACGCTACCACAGATGCCGACGCACTGTACGACCAAGCCAATGCACTGAAAGAAGCTGGCAACCTGGAAGCCGCAGTAGAAGCTCTGCAGCAGATCGTTGCCGAGCACCCCGACCATATGCAGTCTCACCTGGCGCTGGGAGTTCATCTGCAGAAACTGGGACAGATCGATGCGGCCATCGCACACGCGACAAAGGTGACGGAACTCGACCCTAAAGATGCGTTTTCCTTCGTCCAGCTATCGGTGATCATGCAGCGTTGCGGACGCATTCAGGAAGCAGAAGATGCAATGGCCAGAGCCAACGCCATGAAGATGGAAGAATCGGCTTAGCGAGAGAAACTGCCGGTCTAAAGCCTCACAAACGAACAGATTCAAAAAGCTACCGAAACTCGTCTTAGTATCGCCCAGGCAGCTCTGCAAACTCGTTCCGCTGGCATAACGCCTCTTCACCGCAGATAATCTATCCTTACGCCAGCAACTCGTGGCAGAGAGCATTGACGATGATTCGCCAGGCTTCGGGAATGAATCGTAGCCTTGTTTTGATCGCGGTATTCTAAAGAACCAGCGACACTGCGAATCGAGCCAATTACTACCCACCTATCGAATGCATCGGACGTTCCGGCTGAATGAAGCGGGCCGAGTTGATTTCATGACCTTCTTTCTTGGCGGTAATGCAGCTCTTCATCGCCTTAGCAATCTCTTCGTCTGTTCTGTGATTCCGCAGCAGATCTCTGATATCTGTTTCTTCCAGACTAAACAGACAGTTACGGAGTTTTCCGTCAGCTGTGAGACGAAACCGATTGCAGCTTTCACAAAACGGTCGACTGACCGACGCGATCAGACCGATGGTCCCAAACCCGTCCCGAAAGCGATATTGAGTCGCCGGAGCCCGTTTGCGAGCTGCAGGTAATGGGTCCAGTGGGCCGAATTCGGCCTCGAGAATTTCGATGATCTCATGTGCGAACAGAACCCTGTCGCGTTCCCATGTGTTCTCTGCATCAAGTGGCATAAACTCAATGAATCGAACATCGACATTCCCTTTCCGAGCGAGTTCTCCGAATGGAACGATCTGACTTTCGGTGAGTCCCCTCACTGAAACAGCATTCAATTTGATGGGTAGAAACCCGGTGTCTCGAGCTGCTTGAATTCCTTCCAACACTTTGTCAAACCCATCACGTCGAGTCATCTTGTGGAAGGTTTCCGAGTCGAGTGCATCGAGGCTGACATTGAGTCGGGTGAGTCCGGCGTCACGCAAAGCCTGAGCCTGCTCTGCCAGGAAAATCCCGTTTGTTGTCAGGCCGATGTCACGGATTCTTGGGACGCGAACAATCGCAGCAATCAGCTTATGAAGTTCGCGACGCACGAGCGGCTCACCGCCAGTCAAACGAACGCGATCGATTCCCAGTTGAGTTCCAACGCGAACGACACGTTCGATTTCTTCGAACGTCAGTAATTCGGCCTTCGGCATGAAGTCAGGATTGTGCTCAGGCATGCAATAGAAGCAGCGTAGATTGCAGCGGTCCGTTACGCTGATACGAAGGTTATTGTGCGACCGGCCAAACGAATCAACCAGCTGGTTGACAATCGGCAGTGATGGATCTGCAGTCATTGGCGATCCTCTTCGGGTAATGACGGGGCAGCATCGGGATGCACCCATTCCGTGCGGCCATCAGCGTAGATTTCTTTCTTCCAAATCGGAGTTTGCTGTTTGATGGTATCCATCATCCACTGGCCGGCTTCGAATGCAGGACCTCGATGAGCCGCACTCACGGCAACAGCAATCGCGATTTCTCCTAATTCCAGCGGCCCTGTGCGGTGAACAACAGCTGTCTTTACCAATGGCCAGCGAGATGACGCATCGGCCATAATTCCAGTAAGTGAAACCAATGCCATATCTTCGAACGCTTCGTAGTCTAAAGATAAGGTTTGCACGTCACCGGTAAATTCCCGCACTGTCCCCAGAAACAACACGACAGCTCCGGCCCGAAGATCACGGACCGCATCAGTGACATTGTTGATGTCGATAGGATTGCAGGAAATTGACAGCACAGTTTGGGTCTTCGATCTGGGGGGAGGGGGGACCGCTACCCCCCGCTTACCGGCGGAAAACAGGCGATTGTATCAGTCAACGTGAGCACCTGCGAATCACCAGCGTACTGGTTGTTGACCGCAACTAACAGAATTTCAGCCAGTGGTTTCAGGTTTGGCGTTTGCTCTACCAGTTGGTTTCTCAAATCAGCCACGGTTGCACTCTCAGGCAAGTCGACCGATACAGTCGATTTTCCGGCAAGCTCACATGCCGCAGCAAACAACTGAACAGCGATTTTCATGACATTAAGTATCCGGATGGACGCGATCTCAACTGGCGATCATTTGCAGGAATCAACCCCCAGGCCATCGCCAAGATCTTGATTGGATGCATTGTCGGGTAGTCCACTCCCTGCTCCATCTGCATACGACAACTACTGCATTCTGTTGTCCCTGCCGACACCTTGATCGCCTGGAGCTTCTGGATCAGTGGGTCTCCAATTTGCAGAGACTTGTCGAAGTGCTCCGCCGCCATTCCAAAGGTACCTGCCATTCCGGTGCATCCACAATCGATCGATTCGATATCAACCCCCGGTATCAGTTTCAGCAATTTCAACAATCCACTTTCACCACTCACTGCCTTCAAATGGCAGGGAGTGTGGTAAACCAGTTTCAACGACATTTGCTGAAAGTCAGTGGCCAGACGTCCTTCGGTATGCAGTTTGAAAAGGAAGCTTCCGGCATCCATGGTCTGCTCGGCAACAGTCGCCGTGTCAGCATGTGCCATCAAGAGCGGATACTCCTGTTTCAGACACAACGCAGCAGATGGTTCTGTGCAGAGAATAGGGTATCCCTCGCGAGCCGGTCCGCCGAGTTCACGGAGGTTCGTTTCCGCAACTTCACGAGCGGCAGCAGTATCACCGACACTCAGCATGGCCATTCCCGACACAGTTTGCCCACGCGGTACGTAGACTCGAAATCCATGGTGCTGAAGAATTCGAACGAACGACAATCCCAATGTTGGATCATGATGATTCGCGAAGTAGTCAACAAAGTATACAACGGTAGGACGACTATCCCCAGGACGACCATCGCTGCATTCTTTCTTCACGATCGATGAACTCAGAAACGCCTTACGGGCGTAGCGAGGCAATCTCCGCTTTTCAGCAATTCCAAGTAGTCTCTGCAATACACGTCGAAAAATACGGTGCCTCAACAGGCGATTCGTCAGCGTCGTGAACCACGATGCAAATCGAGCGTACGTATGAAATCGCGATAGCAACCAATCCGTTCGCGAAAGACCATTTGAGTTAACGAACTGCGCACGAATTTCCAGCATCGTGTGAGGGATGTCGACGTTGGAAGGACATTCGGCCTGACACTGCCGACAGTTAAAACACGACGATGCCAGTTCCTGCACCGCATCGTTGGTCAACAGTTCTTCCGCGCTACCCGAAGCCAGAGCCATCCGCATCAAGTTGGCCTTGCTTCGTGGACTCGCGTCTTCTGACGAGTCATGATGGAAAAACGGGCACATTCGCAGTGATGCGTCGGTGGAACGACATTCTCCACATCCATCACAGCGGGTTGCTACCTGCATTGCATCTTCAGTACTCCAGTTCAAATCCAAAACCGGAAGCAAATCGGCTTCCGGTTTTGTGTCGTTCGTCGCAGTAAGAACGCGAGTGCGGCGTAGATGATGAACCGTTAAACGGCCATCATCACTGATAATCTTGTCCGGATTCATTAAACGCTGAGGATCAAAGATATCCTTAACCTGTTGAAACACACGGTACAGACCGCCGTATTGCGACCGAATGAATGCAGTGCGCGACAGCCCGTCACCATTCTGCCCGCTCATCGTCCCGCCCACACTGCGAACATGGTGGTACAGATCGCGAGCCAGTGACTCGAAGCGAGGGGCAGTTTCCGGCACGGGGAAAGGCAGCAGCGGACGAAGATGCAACTGTCCGGAAGCAGCATGTGCTGACATGGTTGCCGTGACTTCGTAGCGTTGAAATGTTTTTTGAGCCAACGTAAGAAACCGTGAAATCTCAGTTGGGGGGACCGCAATGTCTTCAACAAACGGCAACGCCTGCGATGCTCCCTTTACACGTGCCAACAGCGACGTTGCCTGGAGCGGCAACTTCCAGAGTTCATCGACCTCGGCGGACGACTGTGCTGTTTCAGTAACCACATGGCTGATCCCGGCTTTGTTAAGCCTGCTCTCTGATTCTTCCAGCCGTTTTTGAATTTCATGTGAACTCATACCAGTGAATTCAAGAAACAAACCGGCTTCAGCATCGGGATGCACAACGGATTCCCATTGAGGCCTCGCTTCTCTTGCGAGGCTGAGCAGACGGCGATCAAGCAGATCACAGGCGCTGGGATCCAAATCCAGCAACACCTGCATGGCCTGCAATGCATCGTCGTTCGTCCCAAACATAATCGCCGCTGCCGCACGATACTCAGGCAACGGCATGGTATGCAGTCTGGCCTCAGTGAAGAGTCCCAGTGTTCCTTCTGATCCGGCCAGCAAACGAGCGACATCCAATGAATCATGCCGCAATATGCCTCGCAGCATGTAACCACAACTGTTCTGAATCATCATCGGCTGGAGTTTGGCTATATCGCTGGCAGATTCATCCAGCACAGCCGCAAGTCTTTCCAGAATATCAGCACGACGACTCAACGGCAGAAGCCTGGACAATGATAAAGTCTCATTGTGCACCGGAGGCAAAAACATATCCCCGGAACCTCGCAACGTATCATGCGAAAGCTTGCCACTCACCGGTTGACGAATCGCAAACCGTCGATCGATAACTTCACGATTGGAAAACGTCACCCGCTGACCACCCATCAGCACACAATCGATTTCACTAAGATGGTCACGTGCCGAGCCGACTCGAAATGCTTGCGAGCCAGCCGCGTCGACAGCCAGCATTCCACCAATTGTTGTAAAAGCGGATCGGCTGGTTGTCGGGGCAAAACTGCGTCCTTGCATTCGCAGTCGATTATTCAGGTCTGCGTGTACAACTCCGGGCTGCACGCGTACGTAATCCGAACCGACTTCCAGCACTTTTGTCATGTGCCGCGAAAAATCAACGACAATTCCTCGACCGAGTGCCCCGCCAGCCAGACCGGTTCCCGCTCCTCGCGGAATCAACGGGACGCTGTTGTCCGAGGACCATGCTGCCAGAAGTTCGACATCCGTTGCCGATTGAGGATACGCAACAGCCGCCGGTTCGATTTCGTAAAGACTGGCATCAGTCGAATAGAGAGCAGTTGTCATCGCATCTGTGCGGATTTCTCCAGCAAGCAGATCGGGTAGCTCCTCAATAATTCTTTGGCGAATATCCTCCATCGCCATCTGCTCCAGTTTGGCGGGTTATGTACGTATCTGAACTTCTACTCTGGCGGTGGCTCGTTGTCCTGACGTTTCTTCATCTGAACATACCGTTCACTGATTTCCAGACTGAAGGCTGGGTGTTCTTCATCCATCCCTGTTTTACGGTGTCGCGAACGACAACGATAGCATACCAGCATGTCGCCCATAAAGGTGTAAAGAACCATGTCGATCAGAGCAAAGAACATCAGGATCCCAAGTGCCCATTCCGGGTAGTGCCATGCCCACGCCAGAGAACTCAGCAGAATACCCATCCCCACAAATGCTAAACCAAGTGCCGGCGGAAAATCTTTTTGTCGCCACAGATCATCGCAGCCACACACACGACACCGGCAAAGAACCTTGCTTTCGCCATCGGTAAAATCGCTCGCTCCGTTGTCACGCTGCCAGTTGCAATGAGAACACGACACAGCAGCGGCAGCCGGCTGAGGCCGACATTCCGTTTGTGTTTCACATCGAGGGCATTGAAAGATGATTTGCATCAATTCCTCAGTGTCCGAATTTGAGTAGTCATTTGCTCACTCTGATGTTGTCATCAGTACGGAATGTGTAGATCTCGCCCCAGCAGTGTCCCCGACATTTCACCCATCAGCACCAGAATCAGCCCTGCGAATAATACTCCCGTTGCAGACTGAGTGTTGCGAAACTTCAGAATTCGCCACACCAAAGCAGCAACCATCAAAGGAACAACAATGGTACCCAGCCAGTGAATCCCCAGCCAGATCCAGTGAGTTGTCCCCGACACGTGAAAGCCCTGAGTCACCACCGCTGTGAGTGAAGCAATCAAACGCAGACAGGCGGCTGCCACAATCGCGTAATTGAACCACCACAGTGGCTGGGTGCTCATGGTTGGAGTAGTCAGATACCAGTGTCCCAAAAGCATGGCTGTGAGCATGCTTCCGCAAACAGCAGACGATGCAAAGTCGGACACCAATTGCAGCCATATACACTCACCGGGACCATAAACTGAGTGCAAAGCAACTGACACACACGAACCAACAGCCATCGCATAAATGCACAGATTACCAGGCAAGCGCCGCCCAAGCGCCCAGACAACAGAACCCAAATACCCAACGAACGCCACACCGATCTGAATCCGCAATTGCCAGCTGCGCACAGACGTCAGCGACTCCTGTGCTGCAACCTGACCGCCACCGATGTCCGCAGCTTCCGCATTTCCTACCTGCTGCGATACGATGTTTCCTGCATTCCAAGTACCGTTGCCCGACAATAACAATGCAGCCAGGACAGCCAGCCCCAGAACAACTCGCATCTGTATGCGAAAGAAACCATCGGTGACTTTGCTTCGAGGCATCAGCGACCACATCATGCAGATGCCAGCTGACACTTTGATAACAAATAGAGCGATCATTTGCCGGTAATCAGCGCCATCGCTTCTGCACGACTGGATTGATTTTCTTTCAGCAATCCTCGCACAGCGCTGGTGATTGTGAGAGCTCCCGGTTTACGAACACCACGAATCGTCATACAGGTATGTTCTGCTTCCAATACGACGATAACGCCTTTGGCTTCCAGTTCCGATTCAAGTAGATCAGCGACCGTGTGCGTCATCCTTTCCTGAACCTGAGGCCGACGCGCAACTTCGTCAACGACACGAGCCAGTTTGCTGAGCCCGGTCACTCGTCCCTGTGGAATGTATCCAATATGGGCCTTGCCGATGAAAGGCAGCAGATGATGCTCGCACATACTGTGAAATGTGATATCCCGCACAAGGACCATTTCATCGTACTGTTCTTCAAACACCTTGTGGAGATGCCGACCGGGCTCCATATGCAGCCCGCCAAACATTTCCGCGTACATGCGAGCAACTCGCGCAGGTGTTTCCAGTAAACCGTCGCGTCCAGCGTCTTCGCCAACTGCGTTTAGAATTTCACGAACCGCCGCTTCGATACGCGGCTGGTCGATGTTGCATGCTTCCGGAGGAGTCGCTCCGGACGCCAGTGTCTTGCCGATATCCGACATCGAATTCCCGATCACGGCCTTTGAAGTACCAGTTCCACAGAGAACGGCTCATTCTAGGGCTGACGATCAAACGATTCAAACTGATGGTGTCGGGGAGCAGGAATCCCTGGCACCGGGAATCCGGAATACAGGCAGTCTACTGCAGCGTCACATCCACAGCCTGCTCAGTGATTTCACGGAGAATCGTTAAAGTGATTGTCTCACCAGCTTTGTGATGTTCAAGAATGCTGAGGAGCTCATTGCGTGACGTGACATACTCATCGCCGACTTTCAACACAATATCTCCCAAAATAATCCCACCGTTTCCTTCCTTAATTCCACGCAGGCCAGCAGCTTCCGCCGCCCCCCCCGGAGTCACGGCTGAAATGACAATCCCTTTCACACCGGTCCTGGCTGCAACAAGCTCGTTGAGGTAGGGACTAACACCGATTCCAAGTTGAGGGGGTTTTAACTCTTTCCGAGCGATGATTGCAGGGACCACACGATTGACTGTGTCAACCGGAACGGCAAATCCGATTCCTGCTGACGCACCAGACGGGCTGTAGATGGCAGTATTGACGCCGATCAGTCGACCAGCACTGTCCAGCAGCGGTCCACCGGAATTGCCGGGATTGATCGCAGCGTCGATTTGAATCACATCTTCAATCGTTCGGCCACTGTTGCCCTGAGCCAGAATAGAACGGCTCCGTGCAGAGACGACTCCTGTTGAGAAGGTTTGTTCAAGACCAAACGGGCAACCAATCGCAAACACAGACTGTCCCACTCGCAGGTCTGTACTCTCACCCACCAAAACAGGGCTCAGTCGATCGGCGGTAATGTCGACCTTCAGCACAGCTAAATCATGATCTGGGGAAACATCAATCAATCGAGCTTCAAATCTCGACTGATCCGGGAACACAACTTCAGCGGACGATGCTCCTTTGATTACATGATAGTTCGTGACGATATGGCCATGCTTATCCCACACAAATCCACTACCTGTCCCTGAATCAACTTCGACAGTTTTCCGTGTCCAGCGATTCGCAAGCCGACGCTGCTTTGTATTGATATAGACAACCGAAGGCCTGGCTGACTGAAAGACATTGATGCTCGTCTTCTCAAACTCCGCAATATCGCCTCGAGCAGTTACTGGCCGCGGGTCACCTGTGATACTGCTATCCAGCCAGCCTTTAACGTACGGAGTTAGAAATATTGCTGTGAGGACTGACATGACGATCCATGAGATGGTCAGGCGTCGCTGAAACCGATTGACGTCATCTTGCGAGTGCATGGGAAGCAGTTTTCAGTAGTTGGTATTCAGTAATTCAGCGGTCATAGCGATGCTTGTCACAAATCGTACACCGTACAACGTGACTGACAACTGATAACATGGTTGCCAATCTCCTGATCAATGGATCCACTCAAAACGGAACCACCGCGCACAAAAAAAGCCAGAGACAAACTGGATTGCGAAATTCGCATCAGTCTGTCTTCTGGCTGTAATCCCTTACCATACACCTCGATCCGAAGAGCGAGCCTAGGCAAGCTGTTTTCGACGATTAATGAGTGTTCGAATTCGTTCAGCCAGCAATGCTGCGTCGAACGGCTTACGGAACGTCTCATTGAGGATCGTGCGATCGAAGCCTGAAGCATTGTCTTCGTCACTCAGCAACCCGATCAGAACAGTCTCATTGTATTCACTGTTCTTGCGAAGGTTTTGAGCGATCATCAGCGCTTCTTCACGGCCCATAACAAAGTCAACCACCACGCAATCAGGGTGAATAGACTCTGCCTGGATACCGGCTTCAAATCCGCTGGCGGCAATCTCAATCTTAAAGTCGTCGTTAGCCATCATCTCATCCAGACTCGAACGCGTCATGCCATCCGAACCTACGAGAAGAATCTTGCCAAGCGCTTCGTCTTCCAGTTCTCCCAGAGGCATGCCGTGTTCCTTGAGAAAGCGAATCAGATGTTCGCGTGGAATACGACGGTCCTGAGATCCTGGAATACGATAGCCTCGAAGACGTCCGGAATCGAACCACTTCGAAACTGTACGCGGGGCGACTTTACAGATCTTGGCTACCTGTCCAGTAGTGAAGATCGTTTTCATGGGCGGGCTCTCCAAACTTGTCTCACTTCACAACCCGTGAATTCCTCCTGAATTCTCGCGATCGTGCCCCCCTTTGTCCGCTACGTGGTCGGCTCACTGAGCCCATGTTCGTGAACCACGACAGACTACGGGTTTAGGGTCGTGAATATCGGTCTCTTGGTTGGCTGTGTGCGGCACAGCCCGTGCCTTCACAAGACACATTATCGGAGCACAAAAAGAAGATCGCTGTGTCGAAGGTGCGTGAGCAAATCGACCGGACACACTTCTGTGCCCTCACAACGGTTCAGATTGTCCCCCTGGCGATTGAGCTCGTCGTGATTCTGGCCTCCCCTGCAGCAGGTATCGGGAACCTGCTGCCACAACAGAACGACAAACGCCTGACTTTTGTTTCGTCAAATTGAGAGGGCCGACTTTAACCTTCTTAACAGACCTGCACTGCCTAACGGCTGCAAGCACCACGACGACTGCAACAACAACCCTGCCTTTGCCCCCATGCAGACCGCAGAACAGTTACACTCGTCAGGTCCCGGCCAATGGCAATACCCGGCCTCTCAGTTCCGGTTGCAGAGAACCTCGACTACTCCCGACACGCGTTAAATCACAGGGATTCGGCACGTAGAGAAGCCCGGCACGTTGAATTCCGATGCCTGGAGTTTCGTCATCAGTTCGGCAGGTCTTCAAACGATGCTGTCTTCTCTGTCTGTCTCCACATTCAATAACTCTGACGGTAATCAAAATAATACTACGTAGTTTCCCTATTGGCGCGATTTTGTTTGCGCTAATGACTTCCACCGCCTGTAACGCGGATGCGCTGAGGCAGATTGGATGGTTTTCATCTGGAGGCAAGAACCTTCCACACAATTGAAAACATCCCTGTCAGGCAGCGATGTTCGCAATGTTTTCCTGACGGGCTACCGGGTGATTGCTGAAACCAGTAACGGTTGGATGCGACCGGAACAGCGTAGACAGGTCTCGATAACAGCGGGCCTAGAAAACGCCGATGCTTGCACTTTCGACAGTGAGCTGTTTCCCGAACTGTTTCTTGTCAGATTCACCAGAACGTTGTGATGTCGGAGCCGGAACTGTATTCCTGCTGCCTTATTGCACGGGTCTGTGCCACCAGTTCATCGCTAAATGATTTCAAGGCAGTCACTAAACGCAAAGAAGCCCGACATTCGTAGGAATGCCGGGCTTCTTTGCGTTTACACGTGTTTGACTGTGACTTTCAAACACTCTCGACTCTGTGCGGGCTTGTTCCCACCCCCAACATTCAGCCATTCCGAAGTTACGACGGATTAATCGCGGCGCCCCTGTAGTTTCGACAACAGACGCAGGATTTCCAGGTAGAGCCAGACCAATGTCACCATGAGGGCAAAGGCGGCAAACCATTCCATGGCTTTCGGGGCACGCTGAGCCACCATCCGATCGACCATGTCAAAATCCAGCAACAGATTAAATGCTGCCAGCCCCACGACAAAGAGACTAAACCCAATTCCCATCCAGCTGCTGCCGTGAATGAATGGAATCGATACGCCAAAAAATCCCATCACAAACGAAACGAAATAAAGCAGACAGATCGCTCCAGTCGCCGCCATAATTCCAGCTCGAAGTCGATCCGTCACGCGGATCATACCTGTCTGGTAGATAATCAGCATGACAAACAGGGTTCCGAAGGTCAGACAACACGACTGAAAGACGATATTTACCTGCGGATACTGAGCAGCGGTGATCGCTGAGATCGCACCCAGAAAGCACCCCTCGGCAAGCGCGTAGACCGGGGTCGTATATGGTGCCATGGCGGGTTTGAAGCAGGTAATCAGTGCCACAATCAGTCCGATGATTGCGCCGCCTGCCAGGTGCGGCATGATGTTGCCGCCGTTTTGATAATGGATCCAGGTCATACCCGCCGTCAGAACCACACCCGCAAGGGCGATCACTGTCTTGGTCACCATGCCGTTGACCGTCATGGTCGTAGACTCGTCCGCAAACGAAATCTCACGGAGCACATTCTCACCAAAGGCCGGATTGGAGGTACGCATTGAATTTTCTCCGGAAGGATCAGATCACGAATCTCATGGCAATCGTACGTCAAAGCGCAAGATGTGACTAGATTTCAAATCGTTCAATTCGTGGTTTTCCTGCCCGTGGCAGGGGCTGCCGGTGAATCGACGGAATCAATACTTAACTGAAACCCTGCTTTTGAGAGAAAAACCAGCTTCAGAATCATTGATGAGTTTCGATCCTGC
>Ga0315315_10002850_pt1 | contig 15809 bp, 16 predicted proteins | sample M140m3416metaG_FD_203699 | JGI IMG/M metagenome (GOLD analysis project Ga0315315, IMG submission 203699) | Ammonia-oxidizing marine archaeal communities from Monterey Bay, California, United States - M1 40m 3416 | ecosystem: Environmental > Aquatic > Marine > Intertidal zone | place: USA...
ATCTTAAATGTAATGGTAAAATATATGATAATGAAAAATATTATTCAGCTTGCTTCTTAGTCCCTAAAGATCTCAAAATAAAAGAGAATGATGGAACTGATGTATCAGATACATGTAAATTAATTTACAAAACAGAAATACAATGTGAAGGTGATATTGAAGAAGATGATGAAGATAATGAAGATGATGAAGAAGATGATGTTGAAGAATCTTTTACAAACTTAAAAAATAATGATAGTTTAAATTATATATTTATAGGTGCAATAATACTCGCTTTATTTATAATCATCAAAAGAAAGAACTGAGTAATTTCTGAGAGACCTTTTCTGCTCCCTTGACATCACTATCACCACCACCATATAAGAAATGTGCTTCGTCGTCTACAGAATAAAATGTATCGTCTTCATCGTCAAGTGGATCTTCGGGTATTACTGATAAATTCATGATAGGTGTATCTCTTTTTCTACCATCATTAAATTCAATATAAATGATAGGTTCTTCATCCTCCCCAACATTACGGTCTATATCAAATACCGTAACAATCTGGTTTCCCTTATAAAGGACAGTGTCACCCACATTAAATGGAAGATCTTTAATAATTCTCTTTTGTTCTAATATTGAATTTGCAAGTTCTATTTCTTTTTTCCTTTGATTTACACTTTCTGAATTATCATTAACTTGTGATATCATTTCTTTCAATGAATTATGGTGTTGGATAACCTGCTTGAAAAGTAGATTATGGATATTTAGAAAATTGGAAAATATAAGGTGAATATTATCTGGAATTGATTCATCCCTTATTCCATTTAGTTGAAAATACAATGGTTTATGTTTAATAGCGAGATCAATATAAAAAGATGTATTGAAATTCTTAAAGAAATCAATAAGTTTTTCTGTTTCTTCTAAATTATGTTGAAGGTTTTCCAAGACACTACGGGATAATATAATACCACTGTCTAATACACGGTCGTTCGGGGATTCTTTTCTTATGAATGATTCATAAGGTATTTCATGTTTTTCATGTGAATTATTAATGCAACATTCACAAATTTTTACTAATTTTTCTTTCCCCCGTAATGCTTCTGCATGTTTTTCAAAGAAATCTTTTTTGATTGGTAGTTGGCAACCGCAATCACAACCATCTTCATTATACCATTCATCAGAAACCATATTTATCATATTGTAAATGTTCTTGTTTTCCTTTAATTCTTCAATCTTTTCTAAAAATTGATTGTAGATCCCAAATAAGCATTCTAAGAGATTATCACTACCTATATTTTCATACATCAATAAATGATTTAGAAACGAAATATTATTCGTCTTTGTGTGAGATAGATTGTATAATTGAATAGGTTCTTGAACAGATTGCTTACCATTTAATATTTTATTTATTAATGTATCAAATAACAAATAAGACCATTCGTCTTCCATTTATTAAATAAAAATATTATTATTTTACAGTTTTGAACATTAATTATTTATACCTTTTCTTTCTCTTAGTGTTTCTCTTTCCATTAGTCTTTACAAACCCCCCTTCAATTTTTATGTAATTATTTATAATTTCTAAAAATTTAGAATATAAAATAGTATATGTTTCCATATCATTTAGATTTGTGTTTATTCCATCTACATTAATACATCTAATATCTTCATTAATTAATGAAATTAATTTTTGAATACATTTTTTAGTGGAATCACCATTACATTCTTTTAATTTAATATTTTTCCCACTACGGAACAATACTAAATTATTTAAATTATCAGTTGATTCTCCAAAACATCTATCTGTTTTAATCTTCTTCATTTCTTTTAATGAAATTTCTTTGTTATTACCATTATTATCCATATTAAACTCATTTCCATATATAGGATGTAATATCTTCTTAAAATTTTGAAATTCATAAACATCTAAATAATTATTATTATCTTTATCAACTATTAAAAATAAACCATATTCAAATAATTTCAAATGATCGTTCAACCGTTTTAGATACTTTGAATATTTTAAAATAATCTCATGGTCTTTTTTACCTTTTTTTATTTTTGAAATATTATTTTTATGTTTTTGAATATGATTTTTCAAATCTAATGTATTTTCTACAGCAGACATTAAATACAACCCTACGTGTTTTTCCAATATATCTTTTATATCTAAACCAAGTTGTCCTTCTATAACCACACATAAAACAGATGATAATGTAGAATATGCATCTGATTTATATTCTCTTGAAGATAAATAATTTTGAAATGCTATTTTAGGTTCATGCATATTTTCAAATGTTTTTAATGTAAAATTTAATTGTTTTTTTAAACTCACAGTTTCTTTTGTTTTCTTTTCTTTCTTTTTCAAATATTTTAACTCTAATTTAATAAAATCTATGACATCTAATTTAGATTTATTTAAAAATATAGGTATTTTGTATGCTTTACCCCTTTTTTCACACATTTCTATATAAAAATTATTATCATATAATAAACTAAAATCCGTGTAGTGGTTATCAAAAAAATCATGAAAATAACATTCTTCTTTTAACCATAATAACCGTTTATTTGATACCTTACTTTTTTTAAAAAATTCAACACCTTCCTGTGTAAGGAAAAATGTTATATCCCAATCTGACGTTATATTACCCGAACCAGGGGCTACAATAATTCCATATTTAGAATTTATTACACCATCACTATTAAATAATTTAGTTCCATAATATTGTAAATTACTTAATAAACATATAACAATATATTTCCTTATAATATCTAAAAATATAAGGACTTTTTCTAACTTTTTATTTTTATTATTAGAATACTCAATACCGATACTTTCAAAAGTATTATGTTTAATACTAAATAACTCTTGAAAAGTTTTCCCATTATTCAATAATTCTGTGATTACATCATTTACATCATTTACATCATTTTTAGTAATCTCGTTCCATGATTGGATTATTAATTTCTCTATTTTATCTAATGTAAATAAACCATCAATACCAAATATTTTAATAGTATTTAGATTTACTTTATCCTTCATAACATTTTTATCTTCAAATGTGATATATTCCATTTATTAAATAAAAATATTATTATTTTTACAGTTATGAATATTAAATATAGATATATTAAAAGAAAGATTCACTTAATATTTATCCAAATAATATCCTAAGCCTTGTTCACCTTTTTTGAAAACATATCCTGATTTACGTCCTTTGAATGAATCAGATGCTTCAAACTCCGCAAATTCAACACCTTTACCACTACCCGAAGAATACCCTTCTAAAAGAATACCTTCCTTTTCCTTTCCTTTTACTATATTACTTACAATCTCATACAAAAAAGAAAAAGTAATTATGTAAGCCAATGATGATAAGAGTTCGGATTCAAAGAGATAAAATTCACAAAATTTTATGAGAACAACCGTTACAGCGATTCCGATAATGATTGATTTTGGTTGAGGGATCATAATATTATATCAACAATTTAAATTTGATATCCTTTCCAAAATCCCCATTATTTTTGCAAGAAGACAATGTTGAAAATATCAGAGAATACATCAATAACAATATGGAGTCATGGTTGAGAAAGGATCATCGGTTGTAATCTATTTAAAATAAAGAAGTGTTAATAAATAATTAATGGCATCATACAGTGTAACCAGGTTTTTTATTGAAAATAATGTAGTAATGCATTATCCTACGGAAACCCTTTATTCATCAAATGAAGTAATTAAATATGCTCAAGAGTTTTTTAACAATGGTAAGATATATTCAACATGTGAAGAAGGTTCTGATGAATCATATATCAAATGTGTTGGAGATGATACAAAAATAATCCATTTATTTACCAAAATGCAGAAATAATTACTACTTAAATAAATTATAAGAGTAATAATTATGAATAGATTGAATGTTTTTTCTTCAAAACACAAGACATGGTGTTATCGCCAAGGATTTTATCAATATAATAAAATAAAAAAGAATAAGTATGCTCCATTAATTTGTAAGTTTATTGATGTCCCTGTTATCAATGAAGAATCTGCAAAAAAATATGGAGCAAAATGGGATAAAGATAAAAAACAATGGGTAATCCTTTTGAACTTAGATAGTTTAGGGATCAATCAGTAATTTCTTCTTTGATATACTTATCAAAATATTCTTTAGTATAAAAATGATATGGTTTCTCTTTTGTATATGTGTAATATGTAAAAAATGATTTCGGATCACATAGTCCATCAAATACAAAATTTTTACCTCTTATATCTTTCATGGTTGGGGAGCTTTTTACAGGGTCCATTAATCCACGTATTTCAAAGGATAACATTTATTTATAAAAATATAATTATTCTTTCAAATAACCTACATGTTTAACCCATTCATTTTCTTTTATAATATATTTCTTTAAGATATCATTACTATGCATCTCTTTCCATATTTCATATGGTGATTTTTTATGTTCTTCGGGATTTTTATAATGGTCATTCGCATCAATACCTTTCTTTATAACAGCCCCACCAGGATGCTTTGGTATCCATTTCTTAATATCGTAAACACCTTTTTTACCATCATGATCTAAAATAATCCATGTTTGTTTATCCTTAATTTCCTGTAGAGTATATTCTTTTTTATTTGTTTTTTTATTAAGATTTCCAATATCTTTCTTTTTCCCTTCAATATTATAACCTTTTAGTTTTAATGATTTAATAACATCATATGATGTCTCTAATGACCCTTCAATCCACCCTTGCTTTTTTGAAAAAGATTCACCACAGATATATATTTCTTCATCTTTTAACGGTTTTAACATTTTTTCATATTCTTCATCCATATCATATCCAGTATCCCACAAATGAATACCATTTTCCCAATAATGCGTTGATAAAAATACTGGTTCTGGGGGTTCAATACCAAATATTTTTTGAATTTCTTTATGCAACATAGTTACTAAGAAATTATCACTTATTTTACTATATTTATCCCACATTTCCGCATAGATGTCGTCTGAATAAGATATCATTATTAACCCTGCATCTTCATTAATTGGTATGATATGGCGGATATAATTATCAGTAATAGTCCGTTTAATACCTTTGAACCATAAATTTTTTGTTGGATATTGAGCATATATACGTAGTAATTTCATTGGTTTTACAGAATCAAATAGAACCTTTTCTTTAAAATAATCAATTTCTTTTAATTTTTCGGAAGGGATTGTTAAAATTAATTTACCATATTTAAATTTATCATTATTTTCAGTGATAACCTTATTACCTTCTATTCCTTTTATTTTTGTCTTCCTTTTAATAAATACATTTTCTTTTAATTTTAATTCATCTTCCATTACCTGAATAATCTGGGAAAGTCCCCCAGATAAATAGTAATAATCATCTTCAGATAATAGATCATCTTTAAACATTTTGATCGCAGCATGTGCATTTAAATTCATTATTTCCGAATCATAACCAAATGTATCTTTAATATACTGTACTGTTTCTGAATCAAAAATTATCATTAAATATTGGTAAAATGTTATATTTATTAAATGATCTTTCTTAATTTCCTTTTTTTGCTCAATTGCTTCTTTTAATAAATCTTTTAAATTAAGTTTCTCATCTGTATTATAATAATAACGTGATTCCTTGTTTCTTAAGAAATAATTAACTTTCTTTGGTAGAGGTTCTATACTTTCTTTTAAACCTAATTCATTTATCAAAGAAAGCAATTTTGTGTGTTTTTTATGAAATCTTGCAGCACCACACTCATAATAAAAATCATCCTTATAAATTGTATTGACCCGACCACCAAGCTCCTCATTGCTTTCTACGATTAAAATTTTCAGGTCAGTTTTTGATAACTTATAAGCAGTAAAAAGTCCACTAATACCACCCCCAACTATAATTATATCATAATTATAATTATTTGAGAAAAAATCCATTTATATTATATCTTATTTATTTTTTAAAATGATTTTTATATTTAATTAAAAGAAAAGAATGATAAATGACTAAGACAATTCCTATAGAAATTAATAACAAAAATAACTTTTTATATTCTTTATTATCACCAGTTGATAATTTTTCACCAATATAACCTGAATAAATAAATAAAGGAGCGACTATGAATATATGAATTAAATAAATATATGAACGGTCAACCATTTTATAATATTAATAATATTATATTATGGATCATTTCATTTTACTTGGTGATATGGGTTCTGGAAATAATGATCAACTGATTGTATCTAATGCAATCCATAAAAAAATAAATGAAATAAATAAGAAAGATATCTTTGTATGTGGTTTAGGTGACAATATTTATGAAGATGGTTGTCACTCAGTAAATGATAAACAATTTATTACAAAATTTGAGAACCCTTATGAAAATATATCAAATGATATTAAATTTTATATGTGTTTAGGGAACCATGATTATGGTTTTAATGTTGGTTTAGAGAATAATAGTCAATATCAAGTTGATTATGGTATCCTTTCACAACAGAATAATAAAAAATGGGTAATGCCATCTAAATACTATACTTTTAAAAAGAAAAATATACAATTTTTTGTTATGGACACCAATTTTGAATTTATGAATAAACAAGAACTGAAAATGCAATTAGATTATTTAGTTAAAGAAATAAATAAATCTATAAAACCATGGAAAATATTAATAGGACACCATACTTTACGTAGTGTTGGTGGTCATGGGAATGCGACTCCAAATGGGGTTATGGAAAACTTCTTTGAAGAATTATTTAAGAAATGTAAAATACATCTTTATATATGTGGTCACGATCATAATAAACAAGTTATAGAAACTACTATAGGAGATAAAAATACATCTTTAATTGTTTGTGGGACAGGTGGTAAAAAGTATCACGATTATATTAATTTAAAAAATGTAGAAGAAGGTGAACTACAGTTTGCATCTTCTAATCTTGGTTATGGTTTATGTCAGTGTTCTAAAAAAACATTAACCGTAACATTTTATGATGGAGAAAATACCCAAGAATATGTTTATAAACTTAATAATCATTCATAAAAAATATATTATATTATAATATAAATGGATACATCGTGCCTACCTAATACAGCAAGTTACACTTTTAACGGAGATCACATAGGTGGTCAAGCAGTTTTTGAATCAGTTCACCCACCTCTTTCTGGTGGTGGACGCAGAAGAGCGCGGAAAACAGCAAGGAAATCTACTAGACGTTCGGCGCGTAGAAGTGCCAGACGTTCAACAAGAAGAGTTGAAAGAAGAAACGCCAGACGTTCGGCGCGTAGAAGTGCCAGACGTTCGGCGCGTAGAAGTGCCAGACGTTCGGCGCGTAGAAGTGCCAGACGTTCGGCGCGTAGAAGTGCCAGACGTTCAACAAGAAGAGTTGAAAGAAGAACCGCTAGAAGAAGTGCTAGAAGGTCCGTAAGAGGTGTCCAGGGTAGACGTGCAGTATATAGAGGAGCAGATAAATCCGTAATTAGTCAATAAAAAGTAATTTATAATCTTAAAAACATAGAGGTGAATAGAATCATTCGGTTTATCAATAATATTAAACAAAGAATCAACCTTAAACTAATTTTCTTAAAAACCGGCAATTCTTTTACCAAGGTCCGATAGTTTGGGTCCGGGAACCGGAATTACATTAGGAAGTGGTCCACCATATGTCCTTGGATTAACAGGAAACAGTTTAGGTTTGTGTGGCCAGTGACTTGTCATCCTTAGATCATTAAGTGCCTTTCTTTTTTTACGAAGGTTTGCTTCTGTTGCCTTTTCTCTGGGGGTCATACAAACATAAACAACATTCCTTATCTTTTTTTCACCTCTTTTCCTTACTGCTTCGGTACCACAGTGGATAGTCCTACTATCCCAAAATACCATTGATCCTGCTTTGCATTTAATCCTTTTTTCTTCACATCCCTTTTCTTCATAAAATCTTTGTTCTACTTCTGTATGCTTATACCAATCACTCTTATTATCAATCGTAAATGACTTTGTAAATTCCCCATGATACTTATTGCTACCCTCCATGAATGCAAGGGTTGCATCACCTTCATCAACATCATATGCTGTAACCCAACTCTGGACGCATTCAAAGTCAGGGCGGAGGTAACTTTGATCTGTATGATACCATGTATTGCGATACCATCCTCGATTAGTTTCTTCTGGAGGAAAATGGAATGAAGCACCATCAAAACTAGTTAGAAGATCTTCTTTGGGTGTTTCCCACAGTTTGGAAAAGATATCAACAACCTTTTCATTTTGACGAATATCCCATACAAACTGTGAATGACCCACACCATACTGCTGGAGAAGCATTGAATGCTTAGGGTAAAGTTTAAGGTATTCTACCCATGTTTTTGAATCTTCTCTACTGATTGGTTTTTCAAAATTCCGACTGATATGTTCTAGATAGTCCCACATACCATCCTGCATCGCCCGCAGTTCCCCTTCATCAAGGACACATGGGATAATAGCAACACCATACTTATCAATTGTCCCCTTTAGTCCTTCGGGAGTGGTGTGGTATTTATCTCCTTCGTAAGACATCTTTAGTTTGTTTAAGATATCAAAAAAAAATTATTCAAATTTAAAATAAACCGTACTTTGTAAGTTAGTATCTATTTAACGAGGAGTTGGTGAACAGCACGAGGGACGACTCCCCTTACTTCCTTTGATTGGTATAGAGGTAACTGGACTCAAAACTGTAGTTCTTTCCACAGGATTACAAGAGTTTTCCTTATTATCATCCCCTTTAGACCCAAAATTCTTGATAGATTTTACTATAATACTCCCCAATTCCATTATTCTTTTCGTGATTAATTTTTAATATAATCAAATATATAATCAAATTTATTTGACCGTAATTTCATCTATTTGTGGTACCTTCGCTGAACATCAACTCCTGGTTGCTGAATTCTGTGAAGCTTCCGCATATTGACATTGTTCTTCATCTTCTTCCCTCCCCACAGCGTTTCCCGTCTCCTTCGGTTGTTATCTCTCATAGGAAAGTCTAGTAGGAGGCAATAGTTTTGCAGCACCTTATAGTCTTCTCTCGGAAGATATACCTTTTTATTATTCTGGGGGATGATGTTGGAATACTTTGGATATTTTGTGGTATTGGATCCACAAGTCTCCATCTTTCTTTGTGGTTGATTTATTAAAGTTATTCAAATTTTAACCATTCAAAAGCATTTCATAGACGTTAAGAGGAAATTTGCTCCCAGGTGCCCCTGGGATGTATTGACATACATTGTAGTATTGTTCCATTTCCATTTCATCCTCATTTACTTTTGTCTGACAATCGAATCTACAAAATGCTGTAATTATCTCTCCTGTAGATTTAATCTTGTATTTTCCCGGACCACCAGACCAATCGATAAGGTGACATTGACATTTAGTATCCATATTAATGGTGTTTACTATATATAATCAAAAAGATTTTAAATAGAAAATAAATATATGATATAATAAATGAAAGTAGGTATCGTTGTAGGGATAAATACAGATGCGATATCAGAAGATAGATTTCCAAAGTGGTTACAAGACATTGATGATAAGACATTTAATCTAAGTAAAGAGAAATGGGGTGATGATTATGGATTATCTTCAGATGTTGCAATTGCTCATTATGTAAGGAAGATGTATAAAGAAGCAGATGTAGAAATATTAACCAAGAAAGATGTCACATTAAAGAGATTCAATGAATTTGATGTAATATTTGGATTTTATTGTCCTTATTATAATGCCCATAAATTAAAAAGTTCCGATGGATATAAGAAATATAATGATATCATTAAAAAGACAACTGCTATTTTTTGTCAACCACTAGACCTACAAAAGTTTGTTCTTAATAAGAAGTTATATACAGATACATTAGAGTCTAAAGGTATTCCAGTTGTTGAAACAATTGCTTTCACTATTAAGGACAATATGAATGTTAAAAATATAATTAATAAAATACGTATTGAATGTAATAAATGGGGAACAAATACATTTATTACGAAACCCCAACCGGGTGGATTTGGTATTGGATTTAAAAAGTGGGATTTGCAGAAAGTTTTAAAAAATGATAAACAATTTACAACTTACCTCCGTAAGATAGAAAAGCAAGTTAGGATTGAAAAACCATTATTATTAGTTCAAAATTTTGTTCCAGAATTTGAGAGATTTTATGAAGTCCGCACATATTGGTTGAATGGAAAATATTGTCATTCTATGGGAACTATTATAGATCCTTCATCTCTTGGAGTTGGGGGATTTGAAAAAGTTAAATTTGCTTACCCTAAAAGTGAATATAAAGCACGTGTATTTAATACATATGATGAAATCCCTGAAAAAATAGAAGATGAATTAATAGAGAAATTAAAAACGATGGGAAGGAAAATATTAAAAATTATACCACAAGATAAAGATGGACCACCATTTTTATTCAGAATAGATTTTGGTTGTTGTGTAGATAACAAAAAGAATTGCAGGGATTATTTTGTAAATGAAATAGAGTATAACCCTAATCTATTCCCGGAATATTCTACGCATATTGACTTTCTAAAAAGAGTTGGAGAAGCTATTATTAAAAAATCAAAAGATTTAAAGAAAAAAAATAATATTAATTAATTAAATGGATAATACTTTTTATACTCAAGATAATATAGCTCCTTCTTCTGAAGATGAATCAGAAGAAGAAGACTATTCTGAAACACGTTTCTCAAATATGGTAAAGAAAAAAAGATATGTAAAATATCGGAATAAATTATTTACACCAGATATAATTAAGAAAAAAATAGTAGTAGATTCCCATAATTATTTTCAAGCAGATATTGGATTTAACACATCCAACTTTGATGTATTATTTGATTTTGAAAGAAAATCAGGCGAAAGTTCATCATCTTTGGTTACAACAAATTATGATATTTATAATAATGTGATTGGTTTTAAACTTTTAAAAACAACTATAAGAACCCCACCTTATAATATTAATAAAACAAATAACATAATACGTTATAAAATAAAAGGATCTGATGAAATCCATACTATTACAATAAATCCCGGACAATATGAGGTTGGGGAATTAGCACAGGTTTTTCAAAAATATGATCAACGTTATAAGGCTCAAGATGTAAATAACGAGAATAAAGAAATATCCCTGAATTATTCACAATATGTTACATATAGTGATCCTGATGTGACATGTGTGCAAGCGCCAGATGATAAAGCACCAAATAAACTCATTCCTGGTAACGCCAGTTCAACCCATACCCCAAGATCTATTAATATCACATTTTTAAATACGGACGAATTATCATTAAATTTACCCCCAAATGAGGATCAAAGGGATATAAAGGGATTAATGTATAAAATACAATTTTATCCAAAGACTGATGTTAATGGTCATGCTCTTGAAGAAGAAATGGTTATATTATGGGATTATGATAATATAACAAGGGGTGCTGCTCGTTTGTTTGGTTTCCTACCAAAAGAAACAGAAACGAATGGTCAATTGATGTTCTCAAACCGTTTACTTGACGTATCAAGTCATTTTGTTGATTTATCAATACCTGAAATACCAAGTATTTCATGCAAGCGTAATTCTTCAGGAAGAGATATTATAGAAAGAATACAATTAAGGGCGGGTCACGGAGAGTATTTGCATTATCGGACAGCAGAATCTGATCTCGCCCCTATTTATTTTAATCCCCTTAAATTACACCGTATTAACATACAATTATGGGCACAAAACAATGAATTATATGATACAAATAATTCTGATGTATCATTTGAATTTGAAATAACAATGTTAAAAAGTATAGACCTTTTAAGATAAATATATCTTTTACCTTTTTTAAGTGATTATCTAATAGTAATAAACCTTATACCATTTTTAAATTATCAATATGAAGTTAATAATATAGATTATATCTTGATAAGTTATTAAATTAATATTATTTAATATATACCTTATGAGTAATATATTATTGGTAAATGATAATACATGATTCTATTACGTATAATTAAGATGCATAGTTTCAAATATTTAAATTATTCGCGGAAGTATATTTTTTAAAAAAAATATGAATACTAATATAATACTATATAATACATGGCATTATATCAATTAATAGATACCGATGGAACTGTTGATAGAATGACATTTAATACTGCAGGAAAGTATGGTCGTCTAGGTCCAACATTAGCAGAATGCCGCAATTACTATGGTGGCAGTAATAGTAGTTGGTGGAATGATTCTAATAATTATCTTAATATGTCAGAGACAGGCATTCAACAATGGACGGTTCCAGCTACAGGAATATATGAAATAACTGCAAAGGGGGCAAGTGGGGGGCATGGTGGTGGAACATACCACCCTTCTGGCCCTGGTTCAGGAGCAACAGTTAAAATAAGTTTAGAATTAGATCTTGGAACTGTCATTAATATCGTTTGTGGACAAACATCATCAACCGTCATGTCCAATGATAGTAATGGGTCTGGTGGGGGTGGGGGGACATGGGTATATAATGGTAATAAGGCGGGTAATGGATTAATTGTGGTTGCCGGAGGAGGTGGTGGTTGGGGTCATGGCGGAAACAGTAATAAAAAAGGTTTAGGTTTAGGGGGGAGTGATAATGGAAAATCAAGGGGTGTAGAAAGTGGCGCACCACTTACCTGGTCAGCGCAATCTTCTACTGTATATTCAAGTGGAACAGTTGATGGAGGTAGTGATGGTTATAGTGTAAGGGGAATTGGATTAGGAGGTAGAGGGATCCAAGAAAGTAGCTATGGTGGAGGAGGAGGAGGAGCAGGATGGTTAGGTGAAGGTGAAGACCCGGCGACGAATAAGACGCAAGACGGAGAAGGTGGATCACAATGGATAGGTGGTAAAGGTAAGAGCGGGACTACTTCTGGCACATCACAGGGTGGTTTTGGTGGTGGTGGTGGTGGTGGTGGTTCCGGTATAGGTGGAGGCGGTGGGGGGGGATATAGCGGGGGAGGAGCAGCAAATACATGGATTTCTGTAAATGCAGGTGGAAATACAAGTTTTTCCTGGGGGGCTGGTGGAGGTGGAGGGAGTGCTTGGAAGGGTGGTCCAAATACAACTGATAGTCATTTTTTTAATAAAGATGCAACATTAGTAGAAGTAACTGGTGGCTCTGATGGTATCAGTATGACTGGCTGGAATAACTTGGATAATTCGGGGTATGTAATCATAGACCTAATTAGTACTGGACCCCCCACTGGGCAAACACCACAAGACCCCCCCGAGAATGCTACAGTCCCTATACCAACAGTAGACATCACTTTTCTGCTTCTAAAACAAATATATATAAGGTCAGGCATTACAACTGCATCTGGACATCAAGCTCTGATAACGGGGGGGGCTTATGATTTTACAACACACACATTTACAAATTGTGGAAAAACAGGAAATATTGGTCCTGAATTAACAGATTGTATCAGTTCCTATGGGACTGGGGATAATTGGTGGAATAATACTAATCTATTTAATGTTATTGGAAAATCGGGTGTTAATGGAATACAAGTGTGGACTGTTCCTGATAATGGATATTACGAAGTGGACGCATACGGGGCTAGAGGAGGGGGTGTTCTGGGTGTTCCATTGGGATCAGATGGAGGGGGGTTAGGGGCGAGAATGAAGTCTCGTTTTTACCTTGCTATGGGAGATAAATATATGATATTATGTGGACAACAAGGGATAGAAGGACAAGCAAACGGCTTGGGGTCAAGTGGAGGTGGTGGTACATTTTTTGTAAAGGGGGATGACTATTCCACTGTCACCCTTGCTGAACTACAGTTGGCAGCGGGAGGAGGGGGTGGACGAGGGTCCACTTCTGACGCGCATGGCGGTCATGGAGAGCCTGGTCAGGGTGTTTACAGCGAATCAGTAGCAGGCGGCGCGTATGGTGGCTACGGTGCGGGAGGAGGAGGGGGATTAATTAGTAATGGGAGTGGTAATGGTTACACTCCTAGTAGTTTCACAGGTGGATATTCGTTTAAGAATGGTGGTGAGGGGGGGACAGGTGGGATTTATTCAGGTAATAATGGAGCGTCTGGTGGTTTTGGTGGTGGTGGTGGAGCGTCAGTTCATTCGGGATCGGGTGGAGGCGGAGTGTATGGTGGTGATGGTGCGAGTCCATTTGATAGTGATCCAAATGGACATGGAGGTGGTTCACATAATAAAGGATTATTCATAGAGCAAACTACGGGGGTTAATGACGGTGATGGAAAAATAATAATTACTGCAACGGATGAATCAGGAGGTTCACGCACTGTTGTGTCTTCAACCATACAATTATCATATTTCCGTGGCCTTGATTTTGAATCGGGTGATGAAGTTCCCGATGATCCATTACCCATATCAATAAATAGCCATTTCAAAGGTCAAACATTTACCACCCCGGGATTATATGTATTTACATCACATACATTTACAAATTGTGGTGCAGATGGGATGGATGGTCCACTCAATCTCACCGAATGTAAAAATACATATGGAGCAAATATTGAGCCTTGGAATAATACATCTTATTTTAATATGGTGGATCCCGGTATCCAAATGTGGACTGTCCCTATAACAGGACCATATACAATAGCTGCTTATGGAGCTGAGGGAGGCACCGGTTTCCATTACGCCACAACTACAAATGGAGCAGCGGGTGGTAAAGGTGCTATTATAACAGGGACATTTAATTTAACCTCAGGTGATATTCTTTGGATTGTGGTCGGTCAAAAAGGTCATACATTTGGAGACGGGGCAGGTTCGGGGAGTACGTCCTACACCCATAGACCTGGCGCTGGTGGGGGTGGTACATATGTTGTTAAAGCGTCTCCTTCAGACGCGACAAAAGAGGACATATTAGTTATAGCGGGTGGTGGTGGTGGTGGACGTGGGAGGACAACTGGTATCGGACAACAAGTTGGTGGCGATGCCTTGACAACCGAAACAGGATCAACTACCGGAGAAGATGGCGCAGGTGGAAGCGTTGAAGCGAGTTACTACTACGGATTTTCTGGAGCAGGATTCGTCGGAGGGGACAATGGGAATGGTCGCATCGGATACAATATGGGGACCGGTTGGGCCGTGACATACTTTGATGATTTTATCCCACAATCCTACAAAAATGGTTCAAGGGGAGGGAAGGTTGAAACATGGGCCCAAGCGCAGGGGGGTTTTGGTGGTGGCGGAGGTGCAGGTCTTGTTCCTGGTGGCGGGGGTGGATATAGTGGTGGAAATACGACCGGGTCTTGGTCCTCTTCGGGAAATGCATATGGTGGTGGATCAAAAAATAATGGGACAAATAAATCTGCTTCTGCAACCCATACTGGACATGGTAAGGTAATTATTACATTTAACTCTTAGAAATAATATTCGGATCATCTTAATAAAAAATATATATACTTACTATAAATGGGATTTTTAACACGTATATTACCATCAGGAATTATGTTTGATGATGTTGATATACCTTCAAGTACCCCGGTGGATAACACACAAACATTGGTGACAATAAATACGGTGGAAAAAACATACTTCCTTATAGATAAAATAGATATCCACTATGTAAATATTAATGATAAAGAAAATATAAACGTTAAAGTATCATTAAGTGTTTATAATTCTTATGAAGAAAGGTTAAACAGAGAAAACTTATTGATGACACTCCATTTTTATATCCAAGATTTCGTTGATAAAAAATCATCAGAAAATTTATGGACAAAATGTTATGTTAAAATAAAAGAACTACTATTGAATCAAAACACCGAAAGTTTAAAAGAAGCATTAACCATCAGGGAAAGAGAAGTAAA
>Ga0315315_10002851_pt1 | contig 15809 bp, 15 predicted proteins | sample M140m3416metaG_FD_203699 | JGI IMG/M metagenome (GOLD analysis project Ga0315315, IMG submission 203699) | Ammonia-oxidizing marine archaeal communities from Monterey Bay, California, United States - M1 40m 3416 | ecosystem: Environmental > Aquatic > Marine > Intertidal zone | place: USA...
ATCAAAGTCCATTATTTTTGATTTTATTAATCTTAATATTCTTAAGACTCTAGATTTTATTTTATTAATGTATCAAAAAGTTTTTGAAAAAAATTCAACCCAATTTGATTATTCATCATTTTTCCATAAGGTTTCAGATAAATTAAAACTTATAACTAAAAGCATAAATAATAAGTATTAATGAACTTGTCGAAAAACAGACTCTCAATATGTTTTTAAAAATAAATTAAAACAATTATGAAAGATTTGGAAATTATAGATGAATTAGAAAAAGCTAGACAAAAAACAATATAAAATAAATGAATATTTTTAAGATTAGCTTTCAAAAAATCTCCTTAAGAGGCTAGACAAGCAATTTCTGAGATAAATTAAAAAAACAACCAGACACCTTTGATTTTAGATAAATCATCCAATAATGGGGCAAAATAAATTTGGTAAACTTTTAAATAGTAGAGGTTTATTTGTATTTAGTGATCCTGGAGGAGCAAAGCCTATTTTGGCTCTAGTGTATTTAAATAGGATTAAAAATTTCAAGATTATTTCAGATAGACATTACGACTTCTTTTCAGACTTTAATTTAAATGTAGAAGCTTATAAATTGGACAAGGAGCACTCTATAATAAATGAATATAAACCTGACTATATTTTCACAGCAACTTCTTACACATCAAACATTGAATTAAAATTTATTTCAGAGGGTAATAAGTTAAATTTAAAGACTTACTCTTTCATTGATCATTATACTAATTTTACCGAAAGATTTTATTTAAATGATAAATATATTTTTCCAGATGAAATATTTGTGACAGATCAACGAGCTTTAGTTTTAGCTAAAAAATCTGGATTGAACAAAAATTCTAAAATCCAAATTTCGGGTAATTTTTACCACGAATATTTAATTAAATGGAAACCTAAAATATCAAAGAATAATTTCTTTAAAAATATAGGGATCGATAATAATAAAGCAATAATTTTATTTGCACCAGATCCATTATCAAATTTAAAAGGGAGGAATATTTTTTCTTTTGACGAAACCGATATTTGGGAAGATATTTCAAAAGCTTTAGATTTAAATGGAGTATCAGACTTCAATTTTCTACTTAAACTTCATCCGAATCAGAATATATCTAATTTATCAAAATGTATGATAGAATTTCCTGTAAGTAATTCAGTTATTATAAATTCTACAGACTTAAATTCTTTAATTTATCATTCTGACATAATAATAGGAATGTTTTCAAGTTTACTAGTTGAAGCTAATTTATTTGGAAAAAAAATCCTTAGGCATATACCAAAAACAAATACAATCGATCCACTAGAGCATTTAAATATTGGGAAGAAAAGCAATAATATAAATGAATTGGTCGAGAACTTAAAAAATAGCTTACTAAAATAAGATGAGGAGAACGATAAACATATAATTTTTGGGAAAGGATGTCCATAGAAATTAAAATTTCATTAATCATGAATCAAAATTCATATCCTGGAAGGGAGTATCTGAATAGCCTAAAGAATAGTAATATCAAAGTAGATGTATTATGTATAGGTAGATTTCCAAAAAGAAATAGAATTGAGGATCAAAGATGTGGTAATTTATGGAAACCAAAGAGTCAGGAATTTCTCTGTAAGTATCACGATTTTTATTCATTTGATTCATTAAAATCAAAAAGATTAATAGATTTTCTAAATCACAAAAAATATGATATTGGAATTCAAGGAGGCACAGGAATAATTAGCGATTCACTAATTAAAAAATTCAACTTGGGGATTTTAAATTTCCATCCAGGATTATTACCAAAATATAGAGGATGTAGTGCTCCTGAATGGCAAATTTATGAAGGCCAAAAAATTTATTCAACATGTCACATAATTGATAAAGATATTGACACAGGAGATATAATTGAGATAAAAGAGCTAAAACCTTCTAAATATAGCTATCATGAGTTCAGAGGATCAATTTATATTGAAACTTCAAAATTTGTAGTCAAAATAATAAAAGAAATTATTTCAAATAAAGGATTTAAAAAGACACCCTATAAGCAAAATGAAAATGATGCAAGGTACCTAAGCTACATTGGTGAAGAGAAAATTAATATCATAAAAAAAATATTCAAAAAAAACGAAGAATAGATTATCTGAATTAAAGCACACATTTTAAAAAAAAAAATTTACTATGATACCATATGGGAAACAAAATATAAATAAAGAAGACATAAATTCGGTCATTAAAGTTATGAAATCTGATTTTCTAACTCAAGGTCCAATAACCCCATTATTTGAAAGTGAATTACAATCATTCTGTAAAGCAAAATATGCCGTTGCTACAATAAATGCAACAAGTGCGCTTCACTTAGCATGTCTTGCAATTGGAGTAACGAAGGGAGATATTGTCTGGACCTCTCCAATTTCTTTTGTTGCTTCTGCGAATTGTGTCCTTTACTGTGGAGGAGAAATCGATTTTGTTGATATTGACAGCAAAACTTATAATATGTCCATAGATAGTTTAGAAAATAAATTAGTTCAAGCAAAAAAAGATAATAAGTTACCAAAAGCAATAATCCCAGTTCACCTATCGGGACAATCTTGTGATATGGAAAAAATTGCTGAATTGTCAGAAAAATATGGCTTTAAGATTATTGAAGATGCATCACATGCTATAGGAGGAGAATATAATGGAACTCCAGTTGGTTCCTGTCAGTTTAGCGATATTACGGTATTTAGTTTTCATCCGGTTAAAATAATTACAACCTGCGAAGGGGGCGCATGCTTAACTAATAATAAAGAGATATACGAAAAAATATATAATCTTAGAAGTCATGGTATTGTTAGGAATCAAAAAGATATGCTCAATGAAAAAGAAGGGTCCTGGTATTATGAGCAAAAATATCTTGGATTTAATTATAGGTTAAATGATCTTCAATCAGCTTTAGGAATCAATCAAATTAAAAGATTAACAACATTCATAAAAAAAAGACATCAAATAGTAAGTTTATATAATAAATTATTTGAAAATAATGAGAATATTATAACTCCTTACCAACATGAAAAAAGTTTTTCATCTTTCCATTTATACATAATTAAGGTTTCTAATAAAGAAGGATTTAATAGGAAAGAAATCTTTGAAAGACTAAGAGGACAAGGATATCAAGTTAATGTTCATTACATTCCGATCTACAGGCAGCCATTTTTTTCAAATAAGTTTAAAAAAGAAGATTATCCTTCCAGCGAAGATTATTATTCAAAGGCCATTAGTTTACCAATATTTCCATATCTGGTGCAGAAGGATATTAAAAAAGTAGTAGACATTATTAATAATAAAATTAATTTTCAACATATTTTTTAAAAAAATATTACTTCTTATAAAATTTTATTTTAATCAAAATGAATTTTACCTAAAAGAATAATGAATCAGAATCCTATTGAAAACTCAGCGATTGATATTTCAACAGACACAAAATCTCTAATTTTTCATTCTGATATCGTAATAGGCATGTTTTCGAGTTTACTGGTTAAAGCTAGCTTATTTGGAAAAAAATTCCTGAGGCATATACCAAGTATAAGCGCCAAAGATCTTTTAAATGATTTAAACATTGGGAAGAAAAGTTATACTATAGCTGAATTGATTTTCAACATAAAAAATTTACTTTGACATTTAAAAATAAAAAAGTTTGAACTTTATTGGTATAAATTCAATAGTTAAGATATATAATCTTTTGAATGTCATTCAAAGAAAAAAAGTTTTTTATCTAATAATTTTAATTTTTTTTTCTAGCGCCTTTGAACTTCTTGGATTAGGACTAATAATACCTTCAATCAGCGCCCTGGTTGACCCAAACTACTTGAATCAATTTGCTAAACACAGTTTGATTAAATATTTTTTTAATGATCCATCGCAAGGGAATATTATCTATGCAGGGATTTTTATAATAATTTTAATTTATCTTCTGAAGAATCTATTTTTAAGTTACTCAATTTTTTGGCAAAATAAATTTGCTGCTGACTTTCAAGCCGATATTTCATCAAAATTATTTTCAAAATATTTAAATAAAGATTTTTCGTTTCATTTAAATAATAATTCCTCAGGACTTATTCGAAATATAAATGAGCTGGTTCCAAATGTATACAGTTCTTTATTAGCAATCATGACCTTATTCATGGAAATTGTAATTATGTTATCAATTATGATATTATTGATTAAAATTGAAACCTTAGGAACAATAGTTATAATGGTTTTTGGTATAATTATCGGATTTTTATTCTCAAAAGTTGCAAGATCAATTATATTAGAGTGGGGTCATAAAAAAGTTTTTCATCAAGGGAAAAGTATCCAATCTGTAATGGAAGGATTAGGTGGAATTAAAATGATAAAGATTTTAGGAAGAGAAAAAGAATTTCAAAATAAGCTCTCCAATCATCTTAAAAAATATATTAACTTCGAGAGACTAAATTCAACATTCCAACAATTCCCCAGAGTTTGGCTAGAGTTTGTAGCAATTTTATCCTTATGTATTCTATTATTTTCAATTTTTTATCAAGGAAAAAATTATGACTCTATACTTCCAATAATAGCACTTTTTACAGGCGCAGCTTTTAAATTAATTCCTTCAACTTCAAAAATTCTTAGCTCAATACAGACATTAGGCTTCAATCAATCTGCAGTTGATATAGTTTATAATGACCTAAGAAATTCAAATGAAAATCTCATAAAAAATGATCAAAATGTTTCTGAAGAAATTTTTTTTAATATTGGCAAAATCCAGATCAATAACATTTCATATAAATACACCCAAGAGAATTTACCCATAATTAAAAATTTAAGTCTTGAAATAAAAAATGGAGCTTCAGTAGGAATAATTGGTGAAACTGGTTCAGGGAAAAGTACTTTAGTTGACATTTTACTCGGATTGTTAAAGCCTAAAAGCGGACAAATACTAATAAATGGTATAGATATTCATCAAACAAGATATCAATTAAGACAATGGCAAAAACACATTGGCTACGTGCCGCAAGACATTTATTTGATGGATGATACAATTGCAAACAATATTATATTTGGTCTTAACAAAAAGCTAATTGATAAAAAAGCTTTGAATTATTCTTTAAAATACGCTCAATTAGACAACTTTATTAATTCTCTCCCCAATGGAATAGAAACTAAAGTAGGTGAAAGGGGCGTAAGGCTATCTGGAGGGCAACTACAAAGAATAGGTATTGCCAGGGCATTATATCATAATCCTTCAATTTTAATATTTGATGAGGCCACAAGTTCACTTGACTATGATACTGAAGATGCAATAGTAGATTGTATTGATCAACTTGAAGGTAAAACTAAAATCATAATTGCTCATAGGCTATCTTCAGTTAAAAACTGTGATTATTTAATCAAAATTGATAAGGGATCGATTGAAAAAATTGAAAAATTGGAATAAATTCTTCCCACAAAATATTAAAAATATACTCTTTTTGATTATAACGATTTAAAAAAATAAGTATTTAAGTACTTTTATTTGAATTTAAGAGATATTGGGATTCCCAAGTATTACTAAAAATCAAACTTTATAAATTATGAAAAATTCAACTTTAGTAAAAAAATATATTTTAGGGGAAGGGTCATTATCTCAATTAATATCGGTTATTAAGCCAAAGAGAATAAATAAAAATTCTTTTGTTGTATTCTGTATTGATCATTTTTTTGAAAATCATAACCTGAGGGAAAATTTACCTGTAGAACATAATGATTTGATATTATTTATTGATACTACAGATGAACCAAAAGCGGAGTATATTGATCAATTAGTTCAAAGAGTAAAAAAGTTTAAATCAAACCTTCCATGTTCAATAGTTGGAATTGGCGGAGGGAGTACACTTGATATTTCTAAAATTATATCAATATTATTAACAAATCCAGGCAGGGCTCAAAATTACCAGGGGTGGGATTTAGTAAAAAATAAGGCAGTTTTTAAAATTGGAGTACCAACAATAGCAGGAACTGGAGCGGAATTTACCAGAACAGCAGTAGTTACCAGTAAAATAAAAAAACTAGGAATCAATAGTGATCAGAGTGTGTTTGATCAAGTAATTTTAGACCCTAATTTACTTAAAACGGTACCTAAAGATCAATTTTTTTTTACAGCAATGGATTGCTTTGTACATAATGTTGAATCTCTTAGAGGATCGCAGAATGATGAATTAACAATAGCTTTTGCTGAGAAATCATTGGAAATGATGAGAGATGTATTTTTTAGAAAAATGAATTATGAAAAATTAATGGTGGCTTCTGTTATGGGCGGAATCTCTATAGCTAATTCGAATGTTGGAATATGTCACCCACTTTCATATGGCTTAAGTTTGGTTTTAGGATTACATCATGGTTTCGCTATATGCATAGCATTTAATCAGCTTGAAGAATATTACCCAGAAGTAAAAGAATTTAGAGATTTTCTAAAAAAATCTGAAATAGAACTTCCTAAAATAATAAATGAGAAAATTACTCAAGATCAGATAGAAAAAATGGCTGATGCTACACTAAAAAACGAAAAGCCACTCGAAAATGCATTTGGAAAAAAATGGATGGATATATTTACTAAAGAAAAAGTAATTTCATTAATTAAAAAAATGTAGATCTAAAACAAATAATTCAAATTTAATGAAGCACCCTTATATTGAAATTGCAAACAGAAAAATTGGGTATGACTTTGAACCTCTAATTATTGCTGAAATAGGAATAAATCATGGTGGATCTCTTAATATAGCAAAAAAGATGGTTGAAGCTGCATTTGACTCTGGTGTAGAAGTAATTAAACATCAAACACACATAGTTGATGATGAAATGTCAAAAGCTGCAAAAGAAACTATTCCTGGCAATTCAAAAAAAAGTATTTATGAAATAATGAAGGAATGTTCATTAAGTGAGAATGAAGAATTAGAGTTAAAGCTTTATGTCGAAAAAATGGGGATGATTTTTATTAGCACTCCATTTGGAAGAGAAGCAGCCAACAGATTAAATTCTTGGGGAGTCCCAGCATTTAAAATTGGTTCGGGAGAATGTAATAATTACCCTTTAATTGAACATATATGCTCATTTAAAAAACCAATAATATTGAGTACTGGAATGAATACAATTGACTCTGTTTCAAATGCGGTCTCTATTTTAAAAAAAAATAGAATTCAATATGTTTTATTACATACCACAAATTTATATCCAACTCCTGATCATCTAGTTAGATTAGGCTCAATAAATCAACTAAATAAAAATTTTCCAGATTGTCCGGTTGGCTTAAGTGACCATACAATATCAAATCATGCATGTTTTGGTGCCGTAGCATTAGGAGCATCCATTTTAGAAAGACATTTTACTGACTCAATGAATAGAGATGGACCAGATATTGTATGTTCTATGGATCCTAAGTCTACAAAAGAATTAATCGAAGGGGCTAAAATTATTTTCAAACAAAGAGGAGGCGAAAAAAAAATTATTAAAGAAGAGCAAGTAACAATTGATTTTGCTTATTCAACAGTTTGTTCAATTAGTGATATTAAAAAAGGGGAAATTTTCACAAAAGAAAATATTTGGGTTAAAAGACCCGGGAAGGGAGGACTGCTTGCAGAATTTTATGATGATATTTTAGGGAAAGTAGCAAAAAGAAATATTAAAAATGATTCACAAATAAAAGCAGAAGATTATAAATAAACTTTAAATGATAAAAAAGACGGTTACATTTCTTACTGGAACAAGAGCTGATTTTGGAAAAATAAAAGCTCTAATAGACAAATTAATAAAGACAAATAATTTTAATGTAAATATTTTCGCAACCGGAATGCATCTTCAAAAAAAGTATGGATATACAATTAATCAAATTTTAAGTTATAAATATAAAAATGTCCATCAATTTATAAATCATGGGAATGACAACAGGATGGAAAACAGTTTATCAAAAACAATTGAAGGATTTTCAAGCTTTATTCAAGAAAATCCTTCAGATTTAGTAATTATTCATGGAGATAGATCTGAGGCTTTAGCTGGTGCAATAGTTGGTGCATTTAATAATATTTTGGTAGCACATATAGAGGGGGGTGAAGTATCAGGGACAATTGATGAACTTATAAGGCATTCAGTTTCAAAAATGAGTCATGTACATTTTGTGTCAAATGTTTCTTCTAAAAAAAGACTAGAACAGATGGGCGAAAATTCTAAAAATATATTTGTTATAGGCTCTCCAGATATTGATATTATGTTTTCAAAAAGTTTACCAACTTTAAGTGAAGTAAGAGACAGATATGAGTTTTCATTTGAAAACTTTGGGGTGGTTATGTTTCATCCAATCACTACTGAGGTTGAAAATATTGGAAGGTATAGTAAAAATTTAATTTCTTCATTAATTGAGTCTAATTATAATTATATTATTATTTATCCGAATAATGATCTAGGTTCACAAAAAATAATTGAAAATTACTCAGTAATTAAACAAAACAAAAAATTTAAAATATACCCTTCTATAAGACTGGAACATTTTTTAGTTATATTGAAAAATTCAAAATTTATAATAGGAAATTCAAGCGCAGGTATTAGAGAAGCTCCATATTATAATGTTCCAACAATTAATATTGGTACAAGACAAAATAATAGGTCTAAGCATAGGCATATAATTCATTCAGATTATCAAAAAGAATCAATTTTGGGTTCAATAAAAAAAGCTTTAAATCAAGATATTAAAAAGTCCAGAAATAACTTTGGTTCTGGAAATAGTGCTGAGCTTTTTTTAAATGAAATATTAAAAAAATCTTTTTGGGAAATTGAAAAACAAAAAACTTTTATTGACATTTAATTTTAAAAAAAATCAATTTTGCCTGGATTTGAAATAATAGGAAAAGAAGAAAAAAAAGCAGTAAATGACGTTTTTGAAAAAAGTAACGGAGTTTTATTTGCACATGGCTTTAATGAACGCAGGAATAATATTTTTAGAGTTAGAAAGCTTGAAAAATTATTCGCTCAAAAACTAGGAGGTGGATTTTCTGCGGCGTGTTCATCTGGCACTGCTGCTCAGTATGTAGCTATGAAAGCAATGGGTATAAAGCCAGGCGATGAAGTCATTACACAATCATTTACATTTATTGCAACTATTGAAGCCATTCTTGCCTGTGGTGCTAGACCAGTTGTTGTTGATATAAATGAAACCTACAACATTGACCCTATCGAATTTGAAAATGCCATAACTAAAAAAACTAAAATGGTGATACCTGTCCATATGTTAGGCAATCCTTCTCAAATGAAAGAAATCAATGATATTGCAAAAAAACACAATTTATTAGTGTTAGAAGATGCCTGTGAAGCTTTAGGAGCTGAATATCGTGGCGACAAAGTTGGTTTTTTAGGAGATGCAGCAGTTTTCAGTTTAGATTTTGGAAAAACAATTACTGCCGGTGAGGGAGGAATTATTGTATCGAAGAATAAAAACATTATCACAAAATCTTTAAATTTTATTGATCATGGCCATGAAAATAACCCTGAATTTACTAGAGGAAATGATACAGCTTCTTTTTATGGATTTAATTTTAGGATGACAGAAATTCAGGCTGCTATTGCAATAGAACAATTAAAAAAATTAGAATTTATTGTCAATAAAAACAGAAAAAATAAATCTTTAATAAAAAATATAATCAAAGACTCTAATAAAATTAATTTTAGAAAAATAACTGATCAAAATGAATTAGCAGATACCATAATTTTTTATTTTGAAAATAAAAATTTAGCTGATAAATGTGTTGAAAAACTTTTAAATATTGGTATAGGAACTAAAAATATTCCAGATGCAATGCGTTGGCATTTTAATAAATATTTTACCCAGGTGTGGAAAAATACTCCCTATTACAAAAATCATAATATTGAATGGAAAAAATCTGATGAACTATTAGAAAGATCGGTTTCTCTTCCTGTTATGATTAATTGGTCTGAGGATGAATGTATTAATTTGGGGCAAAATATTTTGAGTGTAATAAATTCACTTCATAATTGAAAAAAATTAAATACTTAGGATTAATTCCAGCTCGAAGTGGATCTAAGGGTGTAAAAGACAAAAATATTTATAGCCTGGGCGGTAAACCATTAATTCAATATACATTTGAAAAAGCTAAAACTTCTAGTTTATTGAGTGACATACATTTAACATCTGATTCCAATAAAATAATTGAATTTTCAAAAAATCATGGAGTAAAATCATTGTATAAAAGACCATCATCAATATCAGGGGATAAAGCAGCTGCAATAGATGTAATTATGTATCATTTAAACTGGTTAAAAAAAAACAAAAATATTTTTGTAGAAAACATTGTTTATTTACAACCCACGAGCCCGATACGAAAAAATAATTTAATCGATAAAGTTTTAAAAAAATATGAATCTAAGAATTCAATTTCGTTAGTTACAATTTGTGAATGTTCACAACATCCATATGAAACAATTAAAATAGTTAACGAAAAAATAGTAGAATTTCAAAACATAAAAAATTTTACTAGGCGTCAAGACTTCCCAAAACATTATTTTATAACAGGATCAATATATGTGTTTAATGTTGAAAACTTAATAAAGACAAAAAAAATAATAAATAGTGATACGGATTACTATTTAACATCTATTGAAGAAGGCCTGGATATTGATAATTTACTTGATTTTAAATTAGCTGAAAGCTTATTGAGCAGTTATTGATTTAATTTTGAAAAAAGAAATAATAAAAACATCGATCGCCCAAACTGATATAAAAAAAGAAGACGATTCATATGCTGGAGATCGGCGTGATTCATCAAATTCATTTGAGAATAATTGGATGACTGATTATCCAATAGAAGTAAATCAATTAGAAGATATTCATAAAGAAGTAAAATTTGCAACTAAAATCCTGCTAAATCAAATAAAAAAAATATATAACAAAAAATTTAATCTGAATGAGAATGAAAGATATTATAAAATAATAATTGGAAGATGGCTTTATCATTTTATAAATAATATTTACGAAAATTTAGTTTTAATTAAAAATGAAAAAAAACGTAATTCAGATATTTTAACTCAAACATCAGATTTTGATTACGAACTAAGTAGAAATTCTGATTCGTATTATCAAAAATCTTATTCATCTCATTTATTTAAAAATAAGATGCTTTCTTCAATTATAAATCTTGATAATGATTTTAAAAAAATAAGAATCGGGGGAAAATCAAAAAAATCATTTTACAAAAAATTTAAAGAAAAGATAAAACCATTATTTGGTAAAACATTATTACTAATGAATAGGATATTTTTAAATGATTTAATTTTAGTTGTAGATCCATATTATCCAAAAGGGTATTTTATCAACTCAATTTGGTTTTTTTTAAAAAGTAAAGGAAAAATAGTGCATCAAGAATTTAATCTAAAAGAAAGTAATCGAAACCTAGATTATTTATTGAGGTATAATTTTGATTCACTGATGATAAAAAGCGACAATGAGCTCTTAAATATTTCATCTCGTAATTTATTTAAATTTATTCCAATTTGTTATTTGGAACAATTTATGGAATTAAGAAATAAAGCAGAAGAATGGCACTTGAAGAATATTAATTGTAACAGATTTTTTACAGCTAATTCAATTCACTCAAATGAATTATTCAAATTTTTAGTCGCATCAAATCAAAAGATACCTCTTTCTATAGTTCAACACGGTCAAGGATATGGCACATGGAAAACTATCTCAGCTGAGGAATATGAAAAATCACTAGCAGATAAATATTATACATGGGGGTGGGGAGATCTAAAGCTACCTCACCCTAAATTATTAAAATGCAAAACAATTCATTACAAAAATAATGATAGAATAATATTTACATTTCCCTCAATCACAATTTATTCAGGACTATTGGAAACAATTCACCTACATTTAATTAAAAAGCATAAAATAATTGAAGACTCAAATACAGTAGTGAATGAATTATTATCTGAAATAAAGGATTGTTTAGTTAAAAGAGAGCTTAAACAAGATAATTTAACAACTTTACACCTGAATGATGGATTAAGAGAAGACAAAATTAAAGACTTTCATACAAGTTTGTATAATTCAAAGATTCATCTCACAAATCATTTTGGGACTCCTTTTCTTGAATCTATTTCAATGAACATACCTACTGTTCTGTTTTTATCAAATTTTAAAGATTATTTACGAGATGAGGTCATTGATATTTTCCTTGAATTGAAGGATGCTAACATAATTTTTGATAACCCGAAACTGGCATCAACTCACATTAATAAATATTATGACTCAATAGATGATTGGTGGTTAAAAGATTCAACACAACAAATTATAACAAAATTTAAATCAAAATTTTGTATTAGTGATAGTAATTGGAAAAACATATGGTTAAAGGAATTATTAACAAAAAATTAGTAGATGTCTGATATATATAATGACAATACTTATCTTGAAAATAATCCAACGATACATATTGAGGATTCAGAATTTAAATTCAATAACATTAGGAAATTCTTAGAAAGAATAAAAATTCAAGATAAAAAAATTAAAATACTTGATATAGGTGGGGGAGCGGGTATAATTGGTAAAATGGTTATGGAATTTTTTCTAGGAAGAGGTATAAATGTAATATTAGATTGCCTGGATTTATCAGCAGATATGTTGAAAATCCAAAAAGAAAATAATCCAAAAATTAATAAACTTTTAAATTGCTCATTGGAGGATTGTAAAGAAAAAGACTATGATTTGATTTTAATGATAGATGTTATTGAACATATTCCAAAAAAAAACTTAGCGGCAAAAATTTTAAATAAACTGACAAAAAACATAATATATAATATTCCAATTGAGATAAATTTATTTGATCTCATAAGAAATATCTCTCTCTTATTTCGTTATTACAAAAACCAAACAAAAGTACTTGGTCATGTTCATTTCTTCTCTTTTTTATCAGTAACATCATTTTTAAAAATACACCATGAGGTTATAGAAAAAAAATTCGTCCCATATTGTTTTTACATAAAAGATTCTCAGCACCAACAATATATAAACCTTAAAAAATCTATTTTAAGAAGAATTGAAATAAAAATCTCTTGCTGGATAAATAAAAAAATTAAAAAATTTTCAAGCTATTTAATTCAGGGTTCTTGCTACACATTAGTTGAAACAAAAAATACAGGAAAAGTCTAAGAATATGATAAGCTTTTTAAGATCTAAATACCATTCATTAATACTAAAAAGGAAATGTAAATATGGAAAAGGAGTTAAATTTTTTTTAAAATCAGAGATAATTAATCTTGATAATAACAGAAGTAAAATTGTGATAGGTGATAGGTGTTTGATAGCGGGCCAATTATTAATTGATTATAATTCCAAGGGAATTAATATTGGAGATGAAACCTATATTGGTGAAAACTCAAAAATTTGGTCTGCTGAAAAAATTAGTATTGGGTCTAATGTTCTTATTTCATTTGGTGTAAATATAATGGATAATGATTCACACCCAATTTCAGCTAAATCTAGGCGCGAACATTTTAAAAAAGTATATAAAACCAATACTATTTCTTCACTTTTTGATGTAAAGAAAAGTTCTATAGTAATTTCTGATGATGTTTGGATAGGATTTAACAGTATAATTTTAAAGGGTGTAAAAATTGGAAAGGGAGCTATAGTTGCCTCTGGGGCAGTTGTTACTAAAGATGTTAAAGAGTATACTGTAGTTGCAGGAAATCCAGCTATAGTTATTAGTTCAGCTAAAAAATAAAAGATGAAATTAATTTTTTTTGTTGAAAGTTATATAGCAGGGGGCTCAGATAAAATTGCAAATATTCTGCTTCAAAACTTGATCGCAGATGAAATAATTTTGATAATAAATAAAAGATCAGATAAAAGAATTATTCTTAATGAGAAATTAGAGGATAAAATTAAAGTATCGACATATAGTTTATTGACTCCAGCTGAAATACACGAAAAAATAAATAGATTTACCAGGAATAAATTAATTTATTTTTCATTAAAATTTATCTCATTGTTTTTAGTTTATCCTTTACTATTGTACTCAATACTTTATTTTTATTTAAAGTTCCAGAGATATAATGCATCTCATTTTTTTTCTCATAATGGAGGTCACCCTGGGGGTCTATATAATGCTACTTCATTAATGGCAGCCTCACTAATACCGTCTATAAAATCAAAATTTTATGCTTTTCATAGTAATCCTGTTAAATATAGGAAACACTTGTTTTTATTAGATTTCTTTTGGGATAGAGTAATTGAAAATTTATCTAAGATTATAACAATATCTCAGGTAGCATCTAAAAAGTTTACAGAATTGAGATTTTTTAAAAAAGAACCCATTGTTATACATAATGGATTAAAAAAAAATAAATTAAAAAATTATAGTGATTCTTCAAAATTGAAAATCCTTCATATTGGTTATTTTGATTATAATAAAAATCAAGTTTTACTTCTAAAAAGCCTAGTAAATTTAGTAGCAAGAAACATTAAAAATATTCATTTAACATTTGTGGGTAATATTGTAGATAAAAATGTTAAAAATAAGTTTGATGATTTTTTAAAAGAAAATGATCTTAAAAATTATGTTACAGTTACAGGATTTATAGAAGACACTACACCCTATTATTATGGTAACGACCTATTAATTTCTACATCTTTTGTTGAAGGACTTCCTCTTTCAATTTTAGAAGCAATGAGTATTGGATTGCCCATTATATCCACTAATGTTGGAGGTGTTAATGAGCAAATTGATCATGGGATTAATGGTTTCTTAATTGAAACAAATAATCCTTTAGATTTATCAAATAAAATTCAATATTTTATTGAAAATAGGAAAAGTATCATTCAAATGGGGAAAGCATCTTATAAAAAATTCAATATTAAATTTGGATTAAAAAAGATGACTGATAGTTATAATAGTTTATTTAAATTTTAATTGATTGAAATGAAAGCAGTTTTACTTTGTGGAGGATTTGGAACTCGATTAGGAGAAGAAACTCAATTGAAACCAAAGCCAATGGTTGAAATAGGGGGCAGGCCAATTTTATGGCATATAATGAAGATTTTTGAAAAACACAACATTAATAATTTTCAACTTGCTTTAGGATATAAATCCGATTTTATCAAAGATTATTTTTTAAATTATAATTCTCTGAATAATGACTTTTCCGTAAATGTTAAAACAGGAAAGATTAAGTTTATTAATGATACAAATGAAAACTGGAATATAGATTTAACAGATACGGGATTAAAAACAATGACAGGTGGAAGATTATTAAGATTAAAAGAAAACTTGAAAAATGAAGATACCTTCATGTTAACTTATGGAGATGGTGTATCAAATGTTGATTTAACTAAATTATTACAGTTTCATAAATCTCACGGTAAAATTGCAACTGTTACGGCAGTAAGGCCTCCTGTTAGGTTTGGAGAATTAATAATTAATAATAATAAAGTTGAAGAGTTTGCAGAGAAACCACAGGCTGGAAAAGGTTGGATTAACGGAGGTTTTTTTGTTTTTAATAAAGAGATCTTCGATTACATAGAAAATGATTCTATAATGCTCGAACGAGAGCCCTTAGAGAACCTTTCAAAAACAGGCGAATTAATGGCTTATAAGCATAACGATTTTTGGCAATGTATGGACACAATAAGAGAAAAAGAAATTTTAGAGAGCCTTTGGAACTCCAATAATCCTCCTTGGTTAAAATAAGTTTTTAGATGTTTCAAAATTCATACAAAGGAAAAACTGTTTTAGTGACAGGCCATACAGGTTTCAAAGGAAGCTGGCTAGTTACT
>Ga0315315_10002853_pt1 | contig 15794 bp, 15 predicted proteins | sample M140m3416metaG_FD_203699 | JGI IMG/M metagenome (GOLD analysis project Ga0315315, IMG submission 203699) | Ammonia-oxidizing marine archaeal communities from Monterey Bay, California, United States - M1 40m 3416 | ecosystem: Environmental > Aquatic > Marine > Intertidal zone | place: USA...
TCTTGTTTATCATCTTGTTTATCATCTTGTTTATCATCTTGTTTATCATCTTGTTTATCATCTTGTTTATCATCTTGTTTATCATCTTGTTTATCATCTTGTTTATCATCTTGTTTATCATCTTTTAATTTAGTTAATCTACTTATTCCATGATCATTATTTTTATCAGTTGGTAATATTACATCATCTGATTCAAATAATTGTTTTCTTAAATTTGCTGTTGCTATATCATCATTACTACCGTCGCCGTATAATAAATTCTTACCCGGTACATCCATTGTATCACTATTAACTAATTCATTATTTTCGTTTATACTTTGCATTAATTTATTACCTTCTTTTTCGGCTTTTTTTATATTTTCTTCTATTGCTTTTCTTTTACTATCTTGTATACGTTTTTTAAATTCATCTTTACTTATTTCATCATTTTTTTTCTTTTGATGCATTAATTCATTTAATTCTTTTTCTAAATATTCAACCTTACCAGTTTTATATGCTTCAGGATGAAATGGCATCCATAAACCAACTTGTCCAACATATACATCATGTGCTGAATCATTATCTCTTAAAAATTTACATCTTAATTCCGCTTCTTCTTGTGTAGAAAAAACACCTCTTACTTTTACACCTCGTGTATTTGTTTGAAATTCATATAATTTATTATATTCATCTTGTAATTTATCTTCAGTTTTATCTAAATATGTTTTATAATCATCATCAAGCGTAGTTAAAAATAAATTATCTTTCTCTTCTTTAATATATTCATTCATATCATCTGTTAATTTATTAAAATCAAGATTATATTTATAACTTAAAAAATTTAAAAATTGTGTGTATTTGTCAAATGATTTATAAAACTCAAATTGCTTTAAAAATTTATTAAAATAAAATAAATTTTTATCTTTTATTATATTTTCAGGTGAAATAAAACTTAAACATACGTATTTTTGTCCTGCAATTGGTTTATCTTCATCTAATAAATCAACATATTTAGAATTTGATGATTTTTTTTTATTAGACATATTAAATAATAGTTATACTTATTATTTAGTATTTAAATATTATTTATAAATATTATTATTATTTATTTATTTATTTATTTATTTATTTATTTATTATTTTCTTTGTAAATATTATAAAAAAAATGAATACCGGAATGAATGAATTAGTAAAAAGAGCAATTAAATATTTTATTGAAGGTTTAATGGTTGCTATTGTTGCTTTTGTTATTCCTCCTGAAAAACGTTCTTTAAAATTAGAAGAAGTAGCAATAATTGGTTTAATGGCGGCTGCAACATTCAGTATTTTAGATACATTTATCCCAAGTATGGGAGCATCAGCAAGATCTGGTGCGGGTTTCGGTATAGGTGCCAATCTAGTTGGTTTCCCTAGAATGTAGAATATTTTATAAATTTATAAATTTTATAAATTTTATAAATTTTATAATAATTTATCATAAAATTTATAAATATTATTAATTATTTAGCAAATTTTAGTAATTATTTTCTATATGTATTTCTTTTTCTTTGTTTTTTTTTAATGGTTTTTTTATTTTTATTTTTATTTTTATTTTTATTTTTATTTGTATCATTTGTATCATTTGTATCATTTGTATCATTTGTATCATTTGTATCATTTGTATCATTTGTATCATTTGTATCATTTGATACCGAATTGGGTATATATCTGAAAAAATTTTCTTTAAATTCTTTACTTTTTTTAAAATTATTTTTACCTTTAATTTTATTATATATTTCGGTTTTTTTACCTCTTAAATCTTCTATTGTTGCTTGGTATCCAAAACAATTATATGTAAATCGTCGTAAAACACCTTTTTGACTTAATCTATTTTTTATTTGTAAATTTAATAAATATTCACTCATACATAGTAATCTATTAATATTATAATAATTTCTATTCGCATATATAAATATTAAATATAGACTTAAAATTGTATCTATTGTTGCTATTTTAATTGTCTCATTATTTATAATTATTTTATTATAACTATGACACGCGGTTGTTTGATATATAAAAGCAACAGTATCTTTATTAACTATGATTTCATAATGATTCTCTATATATTCTCCGATGGGTTGTTTTTTAATAATTTTTACATTTTTAAATCCTTCATAATGTAATTGTTCTCTAATTATATATGCTGATTTATAAGCATTATTGGATAAAACATCAAAATCAGGAATATGTAAAATATTTTTTTTCTGATATTTTGGCATATAATTTTTATAAATAGATAACGCAAATCCACCAAAAAAAACTAAACCTTCATTAATTATAGATTTTTTTACATTATTATATATTTTAAAAGAATCATTATTTGAACCTTCATATTTTCTTTGAAAATTTAAATCATTACAAGTAAATCCTTTCAATGGGTAATTTTTATTTAATAAAATTAATCGTTTCAATATTTTTTCCCATCTGGATATATCACCATTAGGTCTAGATAATTCTTGATATAATGCCATTCTTAAAAAATTTGGCGGACAATAATTTATCGCATTTATTTTTATACTTTTTTTATTTAAATTATGAAATAATTTAGGTTCAAGATATGTTATATCAGCAATAGGTAAAAAATTTACAAATACTTTATATGTACCACTATGAACACCCGATTTAGCCTCTACTTCTATAAATCCATTTTTATAAAAAATATTTGCTAATTTTTTAGCATATTCCATAGCATATGGAGAAAAAAAATCATAATCAGGTAATTCTATGTTTCTATTATAAAATCTATCATTTTCTGGTAAAATATTATTAATTGCTGTACCTCCATAACATAATGTTTTATGTGTTTGTAAAAAATCTTCCAATATACTTAATACTTTTTTAATATTTTCATTATCAAGTAATTTTTTTCCGGATTTATATGTTATTGTATCAACTGCATCTCGTAATAAAGACATTTCTTTTTCTTCTAAAATTTCCTTTTTCATATTATATAGTGTTATTAATATATAATAATATTATTTCACTTGATAATATTATTATTTTTTATATTTAATTAAAATAATCGATTATATCCGGAGGGTTTAACTCTATACTATCACTAATTGTATTAGCTGATTCTTTATCTTTTCTTTTACTAAATTGTTTTAAAGCATATGGGGAGGGAACATCATTATTTATTGTTTTAAATAAATTATAATATGATGCTAAATTACTATCATAAAATTGTAATTTCATAGCAATACATTGACAACCATTACTAAATGCTAACATACTATCCATATTTTTATTTGTATTATTCATTGATGGCAATACAAAAATAAATTTACTTTGTGAATCATTAATTAATTTTTGATTACTTTTTCCTTTAGCCATTAACTCTTCATCTCTATAAATTACCGCCTTTGAATTTGCATCATCTTCCTTTCCTACTTTCATATTTGTTACATATGATAAATTTGTTTTATTGAAATTAACATATTCACTATGAACTGCTATTATTATTTTATTTTTTAAATGTTTTAATTCTGTTGTATATAATTTTGCTGTATTTTCTCCAATAAATTGATGATTATAATAATATGATAATAATTGATTATTATTAGAATCTGTATTATAAAACTTATCATATAATGTTCTTCCCATTTTATCATATATAATTTTATTTAAACTTTTTATTCTAAATAATAAAATTAGTGGACCTTTATTACTATTACTATTACTATTACGATTTTTTCTTATTAATTCCATTGCTGTATCAAAATTTATATAATTATATGTTTCTTTTACTGTATAATCATTTGTTGTTGACGTCGATATTATAGCTTCATTGTTTAATGAATATATCTCAAAATCTAAACATCTCGCACCTATTTTTAATGCATTAGTTAATGCGCATGTATTAACCCAATTATTTTTATAATTTCTACCAGAACAACAATTATATGCTGTTAAATAATAAAAATTTCTAAATAAATCTGTACGAGAACTATTTAGAGCTGATGGTATGGACTGATTCAAATTTGAATCAGTAGTTATTGTCCCTGTGGTTGGACTTAGTAAAGATAAAGAATTATCATTGTCATCTTTCGTTTTATATTCGTGACAATGGGAATCTCCTTGTAATCGTAGTTTATTAAATAACCAAGTAAAAAATGAAAATAATATTAAAAAAACTATAATAAAAGATAAAAATATATAATTTACATTATTATTAGTTATATTATCTAAATTTTTTTTTATAGTATCCATATTAATAAATAAATATATTTAATATTTATATAAATATTATATTATAAAAATAATATATACTTATTATTATAATGGCTGGAGGTTTATTAAATTTGATTGCGGTTGGTAACCAAAATATTATTTTAAATAGTAATCCTAATAAATCTTTTTTTAAATCAAAATATAATAAATATACAAATTTTGGACTTGAAAAATATCGTATCGATCAACAAGGTCAAACTAATATTGATTTAAATAAAGAATCTATATACAAATTCAAAATTAGTCGTTATGGCGATTTATTAATTGACGCATTTTTAGTTATTAATTTACCAAAAATATGGAGTCCTATATTTCAATATAATAATTATGGTACAATTGAATATAGACCTTATGAATTTCAATGGATAAAAAATATTGGTTGTCAAATAATTAAAGAAATTTCTATAACTATCGGTTCTCAATTAATACAAAAATTTTCAGGTTCATATTTACAAAATATGATTGCACGTGATTATGATAATAATAAAAAAGAATTATTTGATATTTTAACCGGAAATGTTAAAGAATTAAATGACCCTGCCAATTATTCTAATAGAAATAATAATTATCCGAGTGCATATAAATTAAACAATAGTGATAATTCTAATATACATCATTCTATTAATTCTTATCAATTATATATTCCAATTAAAACTTGGTTTTCTAATTTATCATCAATGGCCGTTCCTTTATGTTGTTTACAATATGCAGAAATGGAAATAAATTTTATTCTTAATCCTATTACAAAATTATTTACTATTAAAGATGTTTTATACGATACTAGTTTAAATGAAATAAATAATTATGATGATATACCACGTATAAAATCAGATCAAAATAATGATATACATGGATTTTATAGATTTATACAAGAACCTCCCATACAAGACATAACTTCAAATTATACATATCAGGATAAAACTAATAAATTAAATTTTGATATTCATTTAATTACAACACAATGTTTTCTTGATAATAATGAACGTTCTTATTTTGTTTCTAATATACAAAATTATCTTATTAAAATTATTTATGAATATGAATTTACTAAATTATCTAAATCTAGTAAAGTTAAATTAGATAGTTATGGGTTAGTTTCTAATTGGATGTGGTATTTACAACGTGATGATGTTAATTTAAGAAATGAATGGTCAAATTATACAAATTGGCCGTATGAAAATAAAATACCAAATACTCTCCAAAAACTAATATTATCTTCTTCTAATAATATTTATTATCCATATAACCATAATTATTCTTTAAATGATTCTAGTAAAAATATATATATAACAGGTAATGAACCAGATGAATATAATCAAAAAGATTTTAAAGAAATTTTAAAAGATTTTGCTATTATATGTGATGGCAAATATAGAGAAAATTCTAGACCTTCTGGTATTTTTAATAAAATAGAAAAATTTACAAAAACAAATGGTAATTCCAATGAATTTTTATATAATTATGCTTTCTGTTTAAATACAGATTATAAAAAATATCAACCTGATGGAGCATTTAATACTAATAAATTTAAAAATATAGAATTTGAATATAATTTAACTTCCAATCCACCTATAGACCCTAGCGCAACTAGTATATCCATATGTGACCCTTCATCTGGTGAAATTATAGGTGTAGTTCAAGACCCAACTAATATTTATAAATATAATTATAATATGTATATTTACGAAGAAAGATATAATGTTTTAAGTTTTCAATCTGGGTTAGCTGATTTAATATATAATAGATAATATATTTATATAAATATATATATAAATATAAATATGGAAACCGAGTCAAAAACTGATATATTTGAAATGGGAGATTCCGAAACTTCTATGTTAGATACAGATAGATATGAAATTGCTTTAAGGAATGGTAGCGATGTAAGTGAAATGGAACAAATAGATACAATACATGATTCACAGGGCGGGGGTAAAAAATATCTATACAAAGGAAAAACAAAAAAAACAAAAAAAACAAAAAAAACAAGAAAAACAAGAAAAACAAAAAAAACAAGAAAAACAAGAAAAACAAGAAAAACAAGAAAAACAAAAAAAACAAGAAAAACAAGAAAAACAAGAAAAACAAGAAAAACAAGAAAAACAAGAAAAACAAGAAAATAAAATATTAAAAATATAAAAATATAAAAATATAAAAATATAAAAATATAAAAATATAAAAATATAAAAATATAAAAATATAAAAATATAAAAATATAAAAATATAAAAATATAAAAATATAAAAAATATTAATAAGTATTTAAAGGTTATATTAATTAAATTAATAAATAATATATGGAAGCAATTCATACTAATGATAATAATATTTTAACAATCAAAACTGTTCAAATACAACCGTTCAGAACATTAATTACTGCTTTAAAAGATATTTTAATAGAAACTAATATTGAATTTTCAAAAAATGGTATTAAAATATGTAGCATGGATAAAACACATACTATTTTAATACATTTAATATTAAATGCTAGTAATTTTGAAATGTATGAATGTAAAAAAGATAGAATATTAATAGCTGTAAATATGCTATATTTTTTTAAATTAATTAATTCTATTGATAATGATGACACATTAACAATATATATAGAAAATGAGGATTATAATGATGGTGTTGTTAAAGAATTAGGTTTAAAATTTGAAAATGGTAATATTAAACAATCAAAAATACAAAAACTTAGATTATTAGAACCAGATGAGGAAGAATTAGATTTACCCAATTTAGAATTTTCTTCAATAATTAATATGCCTTCTTGTGATTTTCAAAAAATAGTAAGAGATTTAGCAAATATTTCTGAAAAATTAGAAATTAAATCAATTAATAGTGAACTTATTTTTAAATGCAGTGGTCAATATGCTAATGCTGAAATTAGAAGAAGCGAAACTGAAAGTAATATGCAATATATAAAAAAAGATAAAGATAATATTATACAAGGTGAATTTCCATTAAAAAATTTAGTTTACTTTATAAAATGTACTAATTTATGTAACCAAATAGAAATGTATTTAAAAAATGATCAACCATTAATAGTTAAATATAATGTTGCAACATTAGGAGAGATAAAATTATGTTTAACACCATTAACCAATAATACATTGGAATTTAAATAAATTTGATTTAATATAAAATTTATATAAAATAGTACTTTTTAAAATAGTACTTTAAAATAAAATTGAAATAAAATCTCACTTTATATGCTTTTATAAAAATATATAATAATGCTTTTTGTTTATGAACTTAAATGGGGTGGTCCTACTATTTTAGATAGTAAAGGAGACGGATTATGGCAAAAATGGTAGTAAAATAGCTATTCATTTGCCAATTTTTAAAAACAATTATGAAATAATTAGTACATATAAAGAAACTGCTTTAGAAATGTATTCCGAAAAATTTTATTTTGAATATCCTAAAGATGAATATTTAGAAAGAATGGATTTATCATATATTGCATTAAATGATTTAGTATTTACTTGTCATGTTTATAGTGGATTACATAAAAATAATTTTTATACTACAATGCAATTAAAAAATTAAAAAATTAAAAAATTAAAAAATTAAAAAAATAAAAAATTAAAAAAATAATATTTAATATTTTAATTTAAATATTATTTTTTTATTTCTATAAAAAAATGGAGCAGACAGATAAATGTTATAATAGTGGGTTAATAATAGACAGTGAAAAATTTAATAAAGTTGTTAAAAAATTACGTGAGTTTTTCTGGTCTAAAAATTTTATTGAAGTTCATACTCAAAATAGACTCTCTATATTAGCTGCATGTGAAGATCCTTTTAATGTTCAAACATTTCAATATACAAATAAGGTTTGGCCATTAGTTCAAACCGGACAAATGTGGTTAGAATATGAAATTTTATCAAAACCGGATGTTGCAGGATATTTTTGTTTAACAACATCTTATCGTATGGAACCAAATCCGGTTCCAGGACGTCATGATGTTATTTTTCCAATGTTTGAATTTGAATTTAAAGGTGACATCAATGAATTAATAGAATTACAAAAAGAATTACTAATTCATTTAGGTTATGATAAAGAAAATTTTTATGAAAATGATTATAAAGCTATTGCAACCGAATTTGGAACTACTGAATTAGAACATGAACATGAAGAAAAATTATATACAGATAAATCACCTGTTGCTTTTATTAAAAATTTCCCAGAATTTACAAGTCCTTTTTGGAACATGAAACGTAATCCAGATGATGATACATCTTATAAAGTAGATGTTATATTATCAGGAATGGAAACTTTTGGTTCCGCTGAGCGTGAAGTAAATAAAGATACAATGAGAGATAAATTTGAAACTATTATGGAAGGAAGTTATAAAAATAAATTATTTGAATTATTTGGAGAAGAAAGAACACGGGCTGAATTAGATGAATATTTAGAATTAGATTTTATAAAACGTAGTGGATGTGGTATAGGTTTAACAAGATTAATAAAATCTATGGAAAAAGAAAATTTATTAGATTAGAAAATAGGATTTTTATAAATTACTATAAATATATAAAATATATTAATATATATTTATAGTAATGGTTGAAAAAAGTAAATTAACATTATTTATTTTAGAATCACTTGGATTTGGATTTACTGGTATTGATAGAATGTATACTGGTCAAATAGCATTAGGTATTATTAAATTAATTACACTAGGAGGTCTTGGATTATGGGCTATGATAGATTATATTATTGTATTAATAAATACTATATCGAAATCTGAAGAAGGTGTTTTTGGTGTAACAAAATGGACAGATGATGTAAATTATGTTGGTAATATAGGTTTAATTATTATATTAATACAATTAATAATAATACCATTAATTACAACAATTATACCATTTTTGTTCTATAACAAATATAAAAAAATAAAAAATAATGAAAATGATAATGAAACTGAAAATCAAAATGAATATAAAAATGAAAATAAAATTTCAAGATTAAATAGAGATAAAATTGAAGGTTTTCAATTTTAAAAATTATTTTTTTTGATTTAATAATTTAATTTATAATATATATATTACTAATTTTAATTAAATATTAATTGAAATATTTAATTAAAACATGAAACAGCTTAATAAAATTAGAATATGTCTTGGATTAAATTTTTTTCTACTTTGTTTTATTAGTTTTTTTGTTACATTTTTTGCCGGTGAATCAAAATATTTTAGATTTGGTCCTAGTGATGATTTTATATTTATTAGTGTATCTATTGATAATTATAAAAAATATATATTTTTAATTGTTCTTATAATGTTTAATGATGTAATTAAAGTATTAGTTGGGGAAATTGGTGAACCAGTTTTAATTTTTAATGTTTATAATCCTGATAAAAAAATTATTACTGAATTTACAAAAAATCAACTTATGTTTTATGCTAACGCTATGTTCTTTATTTCAAATACTAGAAGAGTTTTTGAATTATTAATTAGTGTTACTCAAATTGATATTGCTATTATATCTATTGTAAATGAACAATTAGTTTCTATATGTAGTGTATATTTTCTTATTAGTGAAAAAAAATTTGATAAACAAGGCGAAATTATAGAATCTTTTACACAAAAAAGCGATGAAATTGAAATTATTAAACTTAATGAATAATATAATATAATATAATATAATATAATATAATATTAGTAATGAATGATAGATGTTATATATGTTGTAATATATTAATTAATGAACCTTATTATTTACCAATGAATGATGATTATATAGGTCAAAATGTAAGTATTATAAAAAATACTTATATTATAAAAGCTGTTGAACCATTTGAATTTTTATATTATTATCTTTGTAATAATTGTATAAATAAATATATTGAATATTATGGAACATTTTTTAAATATATAAAAAATAGAGAAATCGGTATTAATATAAAATTAAAAAAAAATATACATTATTAATTAATAATTTATGATAATTGCATATAATTATATATAATTATGTTTTTTTAATAAACATATTGGTTGTTCTATATTATATATATTATGTATGCTAAATGGATCATCCGATAATACTTGATTATCTGTATTAATTTTCATGTCATTTAAAATTGTATCATTAAATTTATCAAAATCTCCTAACCAAATTTTTATAATACAAAAATGTTTTTTTGGGCTTATTGATATACCATTAATATTTTTACATACTTCCTCATTATCTATAATATTATTACAAATAATATTATATACTAATTTTTTAAAATATATATATACATTATCAATATTTAATTTATAAGATATAAATCCACCATTAATATTATTTGAATCTTCCCATAATGGTTTTATATTTTCTTTCATAAAAAACATCATTGATTTTTCTATTAATTCTTTATTAATATTTTCAATCAACATTATACTATCTTCTAATGTAGAAAAATTTGTTATTTTTTTATAACTATTTATACCCCAATTATTATCATATGGATAATGTATCCACATAGTCCAACTATTATTTAATTCGTGCATATAGATAAATAATAAAGTTGCGAATTATTTATATATATTTATTAAATATATATAAATAATATATATTATATATTTAATTAAATATTATGTATTTTTTTTCCAAACGCTTTTTTCAGCATCTGATAAATTTTTCCATTCTATATCCAAATATTTATTAATTTCAATGTCACTAATATTTGGATTATTTTTTGTTAATAAATCCTTTGTTTCTTGAAACTTAGCATTTTTATAATTAAGTTTTTCATCCATAAAAAATTCATTATTATATCTATTATCATATGTAATTTTTGCATCTGTATTATTATAATTTGGAATATTCAATATTCTATTTACAGGATTATTGAAATTAGGATTATTGTTAGGATAAATATAATAGTTTAATTCATTATTAAAATTATTATTAAAATTATTATCAAAATTATTATCAAAATTATTATCAAAATTATTATCAAAATTATTATTAATTAAATTTTTTAATATATAATTTATAGGATTATAAAATGAAGGCATTTTAATTTCATGATTTACTAATTGATATTTAATATTATTATTAGATAAATCATATTTATTTTCTTCTATAGTATTCAACCCATAAATGTTATCAACTTTATCATAAAAATTCTTTCTTATTTCATCTCTATCTATTCTTTCATTTATATCATTTAAATTATTATCTGATAAATCATTTATATTTGAATTTACGTTTGATTGTTCAATAGATTCTTGTTTAATATTTTCACGTTCATTTAATTTTTTATTATTTAATTCAAAAATTACATAATATCTTTGAAAAAATATATATATTGAAAGTATAATAATTGTAATAGCTATTATCCAAGATAAAAAATGAACGTTAAAAATATTTAAAAATCCTATAAAAAATATTGTAATAAAAGTAATTATAATTTCTATTTTCATTATACTAAATATACGAGAAGAATTTGTATAACTTAAATGTTTTTTTCCAGTAATATTATTGTTTAATTTTATATATATAAATGTCAAATATATAAAAGCATATATTATAAAAATTATAACAGGTCCATCAAAAAAATTACCCATATTTATTATATAATTATTAGATAATTAAATTATATATTAAATATTTAACTTAATTCTAATTTTTTATCTTTTTCAAAATAATCTATTAATTTATTTATTTTATTATTCATATTTGCATTATTTTGTAAATCATTTTGTAATTTTTGAATAATAAGATCTTTTTCTTGTAAAATTTTTGTTAATTCTTGTAATTTTTCTTGTTGTTGTTGTAATAATTGAACTATTTGTTGATTATTTAATTCAATATTATTTCCATTTTGATTTAATATAATTTTTCCGTTACCATTATTTTTTTGATGCTCTTCAATCATTTTAGCTCTTTCTGCTTCTATTTCTTTTATTTGTTTTAAAACATCTGGTTTATTACTTGGATCGCCAGGAGCATAATTTTCTAATAATTTATCTATCTGATTCATATAGAAATCTTTTAATTCTGCTTCTTTTACAAATTCATCAACTGTTCGTGTACAACGTTTTTGGAATTGATTTTCACCATTTTCTAATAATTTTTTTTTATCAAATGTATTTTGAGTATGTGAAAAAACTAATATTGTCTTTTTTGGTTCTAATTGAACAAATGGAACACTGTAATTTTTTAAAAATGCCTTTTCTTCTGCTAATGCCGCATTATTATCATAATGATGGTCTTTTAATAATTCTCTTTTAAAAGCAAATGTTCCTGCAGTTGCATGATTGGGACCATATGGACCAAATTGATACATCGTTTGAATATGTTTAAACCATATATATATTTCACTAGCACCGGCACATAGAGCATTTGGGTGTGTTTGTAACATATTTACAGCATGTGAAACACGTTGTGGTGGATAATAGTCATCATCATCCATATAAACAATAATATCGCCTTTTGATTTTTCATGCATAATATTTCTTTTTTGTCCCAATTGCATTTTTTTGTTATATTTGTAATATTTAACTTGTGGAATATCAGAAACTAAATCTTCTATTATATCTGTTCCATCATCAATAATAATCCATTCCATTTTATCTTTTGGATAATCTTGATGATTAAAACATTTTATTGTATATGGTATAAATGGACGTCTATTAAATGTTGGAGTACATATACTTACAAATGGTAATTCTTTTTTATTGTTGTTTTTTTTCCCCATATATAAATATAAATTTGTTTATGTTTATATTTATATTTATATTTATATTTATATTTATATTTATATTTATATTTATATTTATATTTATATTTATACAAATTTGGTTGATAATAATTTATAAATAATTATTATACCAAGTACCCCACTTGAAATAGCTACAGTACTATTATTAAAACCCATCGTTTTCATACCACCAACAACAAATGCACAATATAATAATGTTAAAAATTGAGAATGACTTTTTAATAAATCAAAAAATTCCAATGGATTAGATAATGGTATATAAAATGTGTTAAACACAACAGAACTTGATAAATATAAAATAGCCAGTATAAAAGAAAATATACCTGTAACCATTGAAACTATAAACATAAAAAATATTGCTATTATCATATAAAAGTTTTTAACAAAATTAAAAATTCTTGTAGACAAACTACGTCCTGGTTCATTCGGTCCCTTTGATATAGGATAAAAATTATTAGGTCCAAATATTCTATAATAAGCATAAGGGTCACCTATCCCATCATTGTTTAATATATTTTTAGAATCTTTTATTAATATATCTTTACATGCTTTTGTCATAGCTTTTTCTCCTCCATTTATAATAAAAAATAATGTTTTTGGAAATAACATTAATAAAGTTGATGGTGTTAAATTCATTACAAAATTAATAATCATTGTTAAACCAATTACTATTGTAAATGGACCTATAGCAGAATTTAATCCTCCAACACCTAACGCTCCCAATAAAACAAATAATAGGCCATTTGATAATATGAAAACTAATGTTTTCATAAAATTATTTTTTTCAATTGTTTTTTGATATGTATTAGATAAACTTTTTAGTAATGCATTTAAAATTATTCTAGATAATAATACTGGAAATAAAAAATGAAAACTAAAAGATTTAAATGGCATCTTTATTATTTCCGAATTAATATTTTCATTTGCGTAATCGGCTATATTATAGGGAAATGGTCTTTTATTTTCTTTATCTTTATCTTGAAAAACTTTAATACATCTTGTATTATTTAAAGCATATTGTTTATAATTACTTCTAAATCCAGGTGCTTCATTTTTGCTACCACCAGACTGACTTGGAAATTTATCTGATGTCATTAAACATCTTTGATATGGATAATATGATATATTATTTGGATACATATAATCTATTAATGAAATTTCGCTACTTGTGGTATCACCATTTGATTTTATTATTTGTGGACCAGCATTTTTACAATTACTTTTATAATACAAACAATCAACCGAATCACCATATTTAAGCCAAAATTCATAACAAGTACCACATATACCCAATGCTAATAATGCTAATGATGAAATAAAAATAATTAATAATAAATTTTGTAGTTGACTATTTTCTTGTTGATGTTTATTATAAATTTTTTGTAATGAATTAGTATGACATAAATTCCATATTTGACCTTCATCATTTCCATAATTTGAATCATTAAATCTAATATTTGTATCATTTAATCCAGATGGACATTCTTTAGCAAAATAACAACCACTAAAATCACTCTTTAAATCATTTAAAGTACTATATGAATTATCATATAATGTATGTCCTGGTGTAGGATTTTTATTAATATTATCCATCATAAATGGTGTTTCTGTAATATCACCTTTATCAATTAATCCATTGCTTACATTTCCTTTGTTAAAACATCCTGTAGTATTAAGTGATGGGTCATCAGCTTCCATATGTGTGTTTTTAAAAATAAAAAATGTCATATTATATTACTATAACATATTATTTTATAATAATTTAAAAATTTCAAACATATATTATTATTAATGAATAAATTTGTTAATAAAAATTATTACTATGATTTTAAAGATGTTTTAATATTACCAAAAAAATCAGAATTAAATTCCCGTTCACAAGTTAACTTAAATAAGACAATAAATTTTAAAAATAAATTTTATTGGACAGGAATACCAATTATAGCATCTAATATGACAACAGTTGGAACATTAAATGTTTATAAAGTTTTAAGTAAATATAAAATAATAACTGCTTTACATAAATTTCATAAATTAGATGATTTAAAATTATATAATAAAGAAAATCCAAATGAAGAATTAAATCCTGATTATTTTGCTATTTCCTTAGGTATAAATGAAAATGATTATTTAAATTTAAAAGAAATTATTTCTAATTTTAATGTTAAATTTATAATGATTGATATTGCTAATGGTTATATAGAATCTTTTAAAACATTCTGCAAAAAAATTAGAAAAGAATACCCTGATAAAGTAATTATTGCTGGAAATGTAACAACACAAGAAGGTGTTCAACAATTAATTAATTGTGATATAGATATTATTAAATGCGGTATAGGGGGTGGTAGTGCTTGTACTACACGTATACAAACAGGTATAGGTATGCCTCAATTAAGTTGTATATTAGAATGTAGTGAAACATGTAATTTAAATAAAAATTTAAATGAAAATTCAAATAAAAAAAATTATATTTTAAGTGATGGTGGTATAACTTGTCCTGGTGATTTAGGTAAAGCTTTTGGAGCTGGTGCTGATTTTATAATGATAGGTGGTGAATTTGCTGGACATGATGAAAATCCGGGAAATATAATAGAAGATGAAATAACAAAAGAAAAATATAAATTTTTTTATGGTATGAGTTCTATGTATGCTATGAAACATAATTATTCATCAACAAATAATACTGATTATAGAAGTTCGGAGGGACGTGAGATTAAAATAAAATATAAAGGTTCATTAGAAAATACTTTAAAAAATTATTTAGGTGGATTAAGAAGTACTTGTACATATACTAATTCAACAAATATTAGTAAATTAGAAGAAAA